>ENA-OXEW01000315-OXEW01000315.1-human-gut-metagenome-genome-assembly--contig:-NODE-315-length-27545-cov-9.161331_pt1 | contig 27545 bp, 24 predicted proteins | sample MGYA00249363_ERZ652259 | MGnify/ENA primary metagenome ERZ652259 (study PRJEB26925, sample SAMN05826541) | human gut metagenome | biome: ENVO:2100002; feature: ENVO:00000062; material: ENVO:00002003...
AGCCTCTCCCTTTGGGAGAGGTGGATTTGCGGAGCAAAGACGGAGAGGGCGAGGACGCTTCCCAAGAAAGCACACCCCCGGACAGCACGCAGAGCTGTCCGGGGGTGTTGTGTTATGATTTATGATGTTTTTACCATACGGAAAGTCTTTCCGCGCTTAATGCAGTCCAGCAGCAGGTCGTATTCTGCGGGCACTTCACCGATGACGTTCACCTTTTCGTCTGCGGGCAGGTCGGTGCGCATGAGCTGAATTTCGCCGGAATAGCGCCCGTAGCCGATGTTATCCATGGTCACGCAGCGGCGGCGGCGCTCTGTGCAGTTATCCGGCTGCACGGTGCTGCCAAAGCAGGAGTAGAGCCGGGATTCCTGATACCGCACAAGCGTTTTGGGCGAATCCGGGCGGCAGGTGAAGGTGCGGTCGTACAGCGTCTCGTAGCCGGGGCGCAGGGCGACCGGCAGGCAGAGCTCGCCGGTGGTGCAGAAGTGCCGGATGTACTCCTGCTCCCGGGTGCTGACCTCCGGGTCGCCCGCAAAAATGCCGTCCAGCCCGTAGTTCAGCGCCAAGTCCGCAAAGGCCGCCGAGGGGGCGGCGATGCGGTGGGCTTCCAGCGTAGGCAGACCCTTGTACAGCGGGCCGCGCAGCAGGGCGTCGCCGGGGATAAAGCCGTACACCTGCAAGCCCTCTGCCTGCAAAGCTGCGGTGCTCTCGCGCAGAAATTCCGGGTCAAGGCCGGTCTCCGGGCGGGGGTAGAAGTTGTGCATGGCGATGACCGTGCCGCCGCCTGCCGCCAGCTGCCGCGCCACCTCCGGGGTGGTGGTGGAGGCGTTGACGGCAACGGGCAGCTGCTGCGCAAGGGCGCACATCTGCTCCACCGAGAAGCCGTAGTCCAGCCGCAGACCCCACAGGTGCAGCCGCTTTGCCAGCGCGGTCAGGTCGGCGCAGCCAAACTGCCGGATGGTCTTTTCCGACACATCTGCCAGAATGCGCCAGCCCTGCGCCGCCAGAAAATCGCACATTTCCTGCACGCGGGCGCAGTAAGCGCCGTCAAATTCTTCGCTGATATGCAGTGAGATAAAAACAGGCGCGCCGCCTGCCGCAAAAGCGGAAAGCGACGCACGCTGTTCCTCAAACTGCGTCAGATACACTGACCGTCCGAGTGTTTTAAGCATTGGCAACGTCCTCAACAGAGACCATTGCATTGGTCACGATAAAGCCCATGATGTAGCAGATGACCAGACCCACTGCGTAGCAGCCAACGGAAGCAGCCACACCGTGAGGGCCGGCGGTCATGACGAACAGAGCCAGCAGACCGGAGGGGCCCCAAGCAGTAGCAGCCACCTGCATGGCCATGACGAAAGCACCGCCGAAGCCTGCGCCCAGACCGGCACTGATGAAGGGCTTGCCCATGGGCAGGGTGACGCCGTAGATCAGCGGCTCGCCGATGCCCAGCAGACCTGCGGGCAGTGCGCCGGTGATAACATTCTTCAGGCGGGTGTTGCCGCACTTCTTAGCCTTGAAGTAGATAGCGACAGCAGCGCCAACCTGACCTGCACCGGCCATAGCCAGCGCGGGGTACAGGGTAACGTAGCCAAAGCTCTCCAGCTGCACGGAGTACAGAGCCACCAGACCGTGGTGCATACCCATAGCGACCATGGGCAGGAACAGAGCGGTGGAAACATAACCGGCAATGATGCGCACGATCAGGCTCTCGCTCATGCACAGCTTTTCAACCACCCAGCACAGCGCGGTGGAAACATAGCCGGTAGCGGGCATGATGATCAGGATATAAGGCACAAGGCAGAGGATCATGGTGATCAGCGGGGTGAACACGATGTCCAGAGATTCGGGCATCCACTTGCGCACCCAGCGCTCGATCTTGACAAGGCACCATGCGCCCAGCACAACAGCCAGCACGCCGCCGCGGCCTGCACGCAGGATGGAATCCAGCGGCACAGCCTCGTTGAAGAGACCCAGAATGGAAGAGATCTTGTTGATGCCCTCCAGACCGGTGATCATGCCCAGCATACCGCCCAGAATGGGAGTACCGCCGAACTTTTCGGCTGCGCGGTAGCCGACCCATGCGGTCAGGTAGCCGAGGAAGCAGGTGTTCATCAGACCCAGCAGGGTGCTGATCAGGGCCAGTGCGGGGATGTCGGCGTAGTTCGGCACCACCTGACCGATCAGGGAGTTGATGCCGGCGCACAGACCGGAAGCCACAACGCCCGGGATCAGGGGGATAAAGATATCGCCAAAGGTCTTGAACAGCTCCTTGACCTTGCTCTGCTTCTGTCCGGCCTTGACAGCGGCCTTGTTGGTCTGCCAGTCGTTGGCGGTGGAAGCGGCGGCGTCCGCCGGGATGCCCATATCGCGGCAGATATCTGCGCACTTGCGGCACTTGCCGGGGCCGACCACGATCTCTACATAGCCGGTACGGTCATGCACGATGCCCATTACGCCCTCGATGGCCTTCAGGCCCTCGTCGTCGATCTTGGCGTCATCTTTAACGCGCACCCGCAGACGGGTCATGCAGTTGGTTGCGGTGAGAACGTTGCTCTTTCCGCCGACTTTCTCCAGCGCCGCGCGGACCAGTTCTTCATTCGTCATAAGTGGGTCCTCCTTTAAAACAGGTGTATATCCGATGCGGCCTGTGCCGCTAAGGAACTTGGGTGTAAAAATGTGCCTTACAGCACTTCCAGCCGGATGGCTTCCCGCACATGACCGTGTGCCCGTTCCAGCCGCCGGGCGGCTTCTGCGGCATCGCAGTCTGCCAGCAGCATGGTGATGGCAGTCTTTACGCTGCCGCCCGCTGCATCAATGGCGGCGCGGGCTTTTTCCCGCTCCACGCCGGTGGCGTCGATGACGATATTTTCGGCGCGGGTGTGCAGCTTTTCGTTGGTCTGCTGCACGTCCACCATCAGATTCTGGTACGCCTTGCCGGTGCGCACCATAGAGCCGGTGGAGATCATGTTCAAAATCAGCTTCTGCGCCGTGCCGGACTTGAGCCGGGTGGAACCGGTCAGCACCTCGGGGCCGCAATTTACCTCGATAGCAAGCTCTGCGGCCTTGCCGATGGCGCTGCCGATATTGCAGGCAATGGCGGCGGTGTGACAGCCCACGCTTTTTGCGTAGTCCAGACCGCCCAGCACATAGGGCGTGCGGCCGGAGGCGGCAATGCCCACCACAAGGTCATTTGCGGTCAGACCGTGGGCTTTCAGATCCTCAACAGCCAGCTCCCGGCTGTCCTCTGCGCCCTCCACGGCCTCGATGAAGGCTTTTTCGCCGCCGGCGATGAGCCCCACCACCATCTCCTTCGGCACACCGAAGGTGGGCGGGCACTCGGCGGCATCCAGCACGCCCAAGCGGCCGGAGGTACCGGCACCCATATAGAACAGCCGTCCGCCTTTTTCAAAGGCTTCTGCCGCCCATGTCACCGCCTGCGCGATCTGCGGCAGGCACTTGGCAATGGCCAGCGGTACCCGGGCGTCCTCCTCGTTCATGACAGTCACGATCTCCAGCGGGGACATCTGGTCCAGCTGCATCGTGCGCGGGTTGCGGGTCTCGGTGGTCATCCCACTCAGATTCAATCCCATTTCCTGCACCTCAACTTTCCGCCGCACCCCTTGCGGCGTGATTGTGACCAAAGTATAAACTTTTTCAAACGAAATGTCCACAAAAAGACTATTTTGTGGTACAATGTTTTATGCAAGCATTGTTTTTGAAATTTTTGCTCACAAGTATGACTTTTTTGTGCAGCTTGTTCAATCCATCCTGAAATACAACAGAGGTGTCGATATGCAGAACGTTCTTTTACGCCTGCGGGAGGTGCAGCCCTCCCTCAGCAGCACCGAGCGGCAGATCGCGCAGTTCATTCTGGAAAACCCGGACGAGACCACCACCCTCACCATCCGGGAGCTGGCGCGGCGCTCCTTCTCCTCCCCTTCCAGCGTGGTGCGCATCTGCCGGGTGATCGGCTTTCAGGGCTACAAGGAGCTGCGCCACGCCCTGACGCTGGAGCTTGCCACCCTTGGGGAGAACGGCAGCCACCGGGAAAAGGATATCACCCCGCAGGACAGTCTGCAGGAGATCGTGGAAAAGGTGACCCACAAGAACATCCAGAGCCTGCTGGACACCCAGCGGCTGCTGTTGCTGGACGAGCTGGAACAGTGTGTGGAGTTGATCGCAAACGCCCGCACGGTGCTGTTGTTCGGCATCGGCTCCTCGCTGTGCGTGGCAAAGGACACCTACCTGAAATTTCTGCGGCTGGACAAGCCCTGTGTGGTCAACGAGGACTCCCACTCGCAGCTTTTGCAGGCGCGCAACGCCACCGCGCAGGATGTGGGCATCGTGTTCTCCTACTCCGGGCAGACCATGGAGATGATCCAGTGCATCAAGGAGATGAAGGCGGGCGGCGCACCGGTGATCGCGGTGACCCGCTACTACCCCTCCGAGGTGGCGCAGCTGGCCGACCATGTGCTGTATGTGGCTGCCAACGAGAGCCTGTTCCGCAACGGTGCCATGTCCTCCCGGCTTTCTCAGCTGAACGTGATGGATATCCTATACACCGCCTACGCCAGCCGCAACCACGAGGACACCATGCGCCGCCTGACCAAGACCCATATCTATAAGTCCGGCGACCCGGAGGTGCTGACCCAGCCGTAAAAGAGCTGCCCCGCAGGGTACAAAAAAGGCGCTTAGCGATTTCCTCGCTAAGCGCCTTTGCTCCCGTTGACGAAAGTATAGCGTTTTTTGCTGGTTCTTTCAATCCGAAAAGTGCAGCAACTTTTTCGTCAGGCAGTTTTTTGTTTTGTAAAGTGTTACAATGTTCCGCTTTGCTTTTTGTTGGTTTTGCCATGTCGGTTTTCTTGCCCTGCAAAAAGCCAAACGTGCAAATAGGGTGCAGCTGCGATGCACCAGACCATGATAGCACTATTCGTGCTGCTCTGGCTCATAACGGACATCGTCCGTTACCCTTTCTTTTTGTACCCGCAGTCGCAGTAGGGTCCGCCGGAGGCAAGGGTGTACTGCCGCACAAAGTCGGTCACGCCGCCCGCTTCGCTCATGGTGTAGTCCAGATGGCACAGGGCGGGGGTCAGGTCGTACAGACCCAACTCCTTCATCAGCACACAGATGCCGCATTTGGTAAAGCGTCCCTCGTAGCCGCTGCCATCCGGGTATTCGTAAAATTCCATGTTCCACGAATAGGGGTTGCGGTCGGCAGCTTTCAGAGCAGCGGTGGCTTTCATGGTGGCAATATCCTTTGGGGTAAATTTGCTTTTTCCACTCTTGCGGCAGAACCACTGCATGGGCGCTGTCATCATGGATCTTGCGTAATAATCTGTCAGCCTGTCCACCTCCGGGCGCTGCGGCATGGAGAGGATGAACGCGCCGAGCATTGCGCAGTTGACGATGTTCATCTTGAAGCGGTCCGCTTTTTCAAACTCCGGCAGCCTGCGGATGATCTGCCGGTATTGCGGCTTTGCCTTTTTGGTGATGGCTTTTGCAGTGTCTGCATCATAGCCCAGCACCGCGGTCAGCTGCTTTTGAAAGGAACCGGCAAACAGCGCCCACATTCCAAAGGGCATCCCGGCATACTTCATTGTCTGCCTCCGAACCCGATCTTCACGATCTGCATTTTCATTCCGTTGTCCCCGACCTTTGCAAGAAAGCGGAAAAAGCCGCTGACAGAAGGGTCTTTCAGGTCACTGTAACCTAACATATATCCCCTGCTGGACACCTGCAAACGGCTGTCCCATGGGGAAAGCTCGCTTTTTGCATCCGAAACCGCGAAATATGCTCCCACATCCTTGATTTTCGCCGTCCTGAGCCACGTTTTGGCGATCATCTTCACCGCCGTACGGTTGGCAGCATCAAAGACCAGCACTCCGCCGGGAAACGTGTCTGCCATCCCCTGCACCAGCGCCCTGACCTGCTGGGTCAGAAAGTAATAGAACACCCCGGAGGCAAAGAACACCGCCCCGCCGGAGGCATCGATCTTGTCAAACCATGCGGGGTCTTTCAGGTCGCAGGGGATATTTTGCTCCCGCTCCCCGGCAGGCAGAAGCTGCTGCCGCAAGGCGATAACATCCGGGAAGTCCAGATTGTAGATCTTGCATCTGCCGTTGTCGCAGGCTTTGCCGGTGTTGTCCAGCCCGCAGCCCAGATTGACCACTGCTGCACCGGGGTGCGTTTTCAGGTATGCCTGCACCTCCCACGCAAGGTCATTCTGCCGCATGGCCACCTCCAGCGCACCGAAACGCTGCATCAGGCTGCGGGAGTTTTTCTCTGCCTGCGAAAAGTCGTAGTCGATTTCATCAATCAGACGCACCGCCGTCTCGTCCCGGTAAAGGGTCGGATACAACTCGGTACACAGCTTCCGGGAATACAGTGGGAGAATCAGCGTCTCCTGCACGGTGTTTTTCTCGATTTTGTATTTCATAGGTTCCTCCCTGTTCTCCTTATTCTGCTTTCCGGCAGACAAACCATGCCATGCCCTTCACTGTTCCAAGTGTTACGGTTGCGTACCGTTTCTCCAGCCGTTTTTTCAAACTGAAGGCCGTCTCATAGGGCGGTGTAAAGAACCCCATCCCTTCATAAACGTGCCGGACAAACCAATCCGTCCACTTCTGTTCGCCCTTTACATAAAAGCAGCCGCAGAAGATCCCGCCGGGTCTCAAGACCCGAAAGACCTCCCGGTAAGCGGCCTCCTTATCCGGGAACGCGTGAAAGCCGTTCAACGACAAAACGACGTCAAACGCGCCGTCCGTAAAGGGCAGCGCACCCACATCCCCCTGCCGGAAGGTCACATTTTTCAGGTGCAGACGGTCTGCCTTTTCCTGTGCCTGTCCCATCATATCTGCCGAGTAATCCAGACAGGTAATATCTGATTTTGGCAGCGTCTTGTAAAGCGGCATGGTCAGAATACCCGTGCCCACCGGCACCTCCAGCAGCTTGCCGGAAAAATGCTCCGGGATGCCGGACAGCGCCTTTTCCAGATAGGCATCGTTTTCCGCCTTGTTCATACCCCACACCAGACGGCACACCGCTTTTCCGCGCAGGGTGGAGCAGGTGATCATGCCGTCATAAAAATTGTTGCCGCCTGTCAGCCGATAGGCGCTGCGAATCGCTTCTTTCCGTTCCATGGTCCGTCCTCCTTACGCTCTGCCTTTTTCCAGACGTCCTCCGGGATATGGGCACCGAATAGTTAGATGAAGCTAACTTTCTGCTCTATAAAAAGCCGCTTCTCAGCGGTCCTTCTGCCAAAATAATACGCCCTGCTGTTGTCTCTGTCAAGATGTTTAGGCGTTTTCGGAGATTCCGAAAGAGATTTCGTTATCGAAGTCTCCCCTCGCCGCATGAAAGATGCAAATCGTTTCCTGCATCGAAAAAATTCACCTCTGCAAACTTGTCTGTTTCTGCTTGACAACGCCCTGTGGGAGTGCTATTTTAATCCCACAGATTTGTTCTGACTAACCATTTGAGGGGTTTTACCCCTGCATTTTTTGCACAAATTGTTAGTCGGTACTAACCATTTTCAAAACTGAGATAGAGGTATGTTACAATGAGATTGAAAAAGGTATTTGCAGGTGCACTTGCGGCGGCTATGCTGATGTGTGCCGTGGCAGTTCCGGCCTTCGCTGCGGAAGAGGTGGAACAGGAAAACTGCCTGACCTCCAGCTATGTCCAGATGAACATCCCCTACGCCGACTTCTACAAGGCTGCCGGTGTGGACAACGCATCTGAGATTGACGCTGTTACCAGCGCCACCAGGAACAAGACCCGTGCAGGCAACCTTGCCGCCGGTTCCTACCATGTCAACGCGGACGGCACCGACATCACCGGTGTTTCCTTCCCGGTCAAGGTGCTGACCCCGTGGGCGCTGAAGAACGCAAAGCAGGTCACCGATACCGACAGCTACGACATCACGGTCAAGCTACGGGGCAAGGAATCCACCACCACCTATACCGGTGTGGATGCTCTGTTTGAAAACGAGAGCTACGCTTATTACAAGCTCGGCGAGACTCCGGCCTACTACATCACCGCATGGTACAACCTGCTGAGCGGCAAGTGGGAGTTTGGCAAGGTCCACGCCACCGAGACCACCGTAGAGGGCACCACTGTGGAGCTGAATACCAACGGTCACCACACCACCTACGAGATGAAGATCTCCGGTTTTGATCTGGACTACAAGACCAACAAGGTCTACGGCGTGGTGCTGACCACCGCCGACGGCACCGAGTATGGCCTGCATCACGTGACCAACATCTGGCATGGTACCAAGTTGGGCTTCAATGCCGATGACCCTTACTTTGCATCCATCATCGGTAAGACTGTTAGTCAGATTACCTTCTACGCCGCCGACGGCGTGTATGTCCTGCCGGTCAACGTGGCGCTGTGAGGTCGCGGAAAGTTTCCTGATTTAGCGAAATACAGTACAAAACGGCAAGGCCGCCTGGCAGCAGGCGGCCTTGCCGTTTTGTAGCAATTTGTGTTTCTAGGAACATCGTTCGGAGTAGCCTGCGCCGCACAGCTGCTCACACAGCAGTGCCAGCAGTTCGGCGTTGTCATCCACAATGAGAGACCTTGCGCAGAAAAGCCCCTGATTCGGGCAAATGTACAAACGGTGTGCAGAAAGTGTGCAGCCGCTTTCCTACATAAAGAAAGAACGCCAAATCTTACGATTTGACGTTCAATATCTGGTGCACCTCCAGGGACTCGAACCCTGGGCCCACTGATTAAGAGAGCAAGTCGCCGGTTCGTCTCAGTTTCTGGAAGTTTCGAGTTATCGTTATTTTTAATCAAAGCAACGTAATTTTTCACCCAGCAATTTCTGCACCCTTTATCCAATTTTGCAACGATTTGCACCATCTGCACGGTTTGAAACCGTGCAAAATCCGTGCAGAAACCGTGCACTTACTCTCCGACAAATAAAATCACCCTATCCCCCATCGACTTGACGGCATTGGTTTGAGTGACCGCACGCCAAAAATCAAGTCTTGGAGGATACGACTATGACGAAACTGCTTTCCTGCCGCTACAACATGGACACCAACCGGGTGGAAGCCCGGTTCGAGGATGGCACCACTCTTGCCATCGATTGCATCGCCGTGGAGGACGAATACGGCAACACTCCGGTTCAGCGGACGGAACTGGACTGGCTGTTGTACAACAAGCCATTGGAATATGCACAGATGGTGCTGAGAGTGGAAATGGGGCATTATTTATCGCTGGGGTGTGACCATAGTAGGCTGGAAGATTAAGCGCACCCCATAAAGAACACAATGCCCACCGACCTATGGTTTTCGCCATAAGCTGGTGGGCATCGTTCGTTATTCGAGATTCTTTGGCAAACGGTCGTACAGAACCACCGTGTTAGATGTTTCGGTCTGTACCCGTTCCTTCTTGAGCAGAGTTCTGGAACGCTGGTTCATGCGGTAGTCACGGTCACCCTTCTCAAAGGCAGAGCAGCACAAAAAATCGCACACGGCATCACCGGAAGGGGATTCCTTGATGATGAACACGAACGCAGTCGGTTCGCCTTGGCTGGAAATCAGATAGTCTGCCTTGATTTTGGTAACGAAGGGATAAAAACGCGGCACATAGGAGAACAGGTCGAAGTCCTGTTCCAGAATTTCCTTCAGCCGCACCAACGCCATCAGACGCGGCTCGACCAGTTCCCGGTACTGCGCACCCTTCCGCACGGTTTCATGGGTAATTTTGCCCGACAGGATCATATCCACCGTTTTGCGCGGGTTGTACCGAGGCAGCGCAAGGTCTTTGAGGTAATGAAAGCCCGCTAGATGAGGGAAGTCCTCTGGTGCAAAGGTCAGGTTAATCTGGTGCAGTTCGCCCTTGTAGCCATATGTAAGCCGATAGTGATACCCCGTCAGCTCCTTCCAGACCGCCGCTGCCCGGTACAGAATATCCTGCTTTTCGTTCTGCATCTTTTCACCTTCCCTCAAAAAAATAGAAGCCCTGCCGAAAGGCAAGGCTCCTATTAAGCGTTTTCTTTCGATTCATCGAATCTATTCGGCTTGTGGTTCACGCTCAACCCACGGTCTGGCTCCACAATCGGCTGATACCGAACCAGTCCACTGCTTCATCGCCACCGATAGCTGGTCAACGCCGCTATCCTCTAGCTTTATTATACTACAAATGCATAAAAGTTCAAGTAGTCGAAACTGAAAAAACAAAAATTTTCGTTCAAGCGCATTATATGTGTTTTAACTCTTGGTTGCCACTATAGCTTTAGGCTCTGGGGATAGAGTTCGCACAGCTCATGTTAACAGAGTTTGCAGAAGCGACCGCCAATTGTTCAATAGTCGGTGGCCGCTTCTTTTGCTATCAGGAAAACAGAACACAATTTTAATTGTCTCTATTTGATTAAATCTATCACTTCTTAATTGAGAGTCAAAAGAGCAGATATTTGATTTGCAAACGCAAAATAAAGTTTGTTTTTGCAAATCTTTAATTTGCTAAACAAGTGGAGGAATTTACGGATTTGTGTTATAATATAAGAAATATTCACGAAATTAGCTGGGAGGGCTTCCAATGATGCGTATCAGCTATAACAAACTCTGGAAGATGCTTATTGACAAAAACATGAAAAAGAGCGACTTGAAGGAAAAGGCAGGGATCAGCTCCGCTTCCCTTGCAAAGCTGGGCAAAGGAGACAATATTACAACAGGTGTGCTTCTCCGCATTTGTGAAGTAATGGATTGCCGGATTGAGGATATTCTTGAAACGATCAAGGAATGACCGATACCGAAGATATGATTAGGAGGTTTGGATAATGGCTATCTTGGGCAAAAAGCAGATGTCCGAAGAAGACATCAAATTGAATTATATTACTCCGGTCATTCAGAGAGGTTGGAAAGGTCATATCACGATGGAGACCAAAATCACAGATGGTCGCATCAATATCCGTGGAAACATCGTAGCTCGCAGCAAGCCCAAGTATGCCGATTATTTGCTGTACTTAAACGATGGCAAGCCGATTGCCGTTGTGGAAGCAAAGGATAATAATCACTCTGTATCTCATGGATTGCAGCAAGCGATGACATACGCTCAGATGATGGACTTGCCGTTTGCATATTCGTCAAACGGCGACGCTTTCTATGAGCATGATTTCTTGACTGGACAGGAACAGCAGATTGCATTAGAGAAGTTTCCGACCCAGGATGAGCTTGTCGCGAGATATTATGCTGAATTGAACGGCGGCAAAGGCATTTCTGATTTGGAAAAGAAAATTGTATCTCAGCCCTACTATTCTTCTCAAAGCACTTATCCTCCAAGATATTATCAGCGAAACGCCGTAAACAGAACCGTTGAAGCAATCGCCAGAGGACAGCAGAGACTGCTGCTTGTCATGGCTACTGGAACCGGCAAGACATACACAGCTTTTCAGATCGTCTACCGGCTGCTCCGTTCTGACCTTAAAAAGAGAATTTTGTATCTGGCAGACCGAAACATTCTGGTTGACCAAAGTATTTTGCAGGACTTCGCCCCGCTCGAAAAGACCATCTATAAGGTAGATTTCTCCGATAAAGACTGCCTGAACAAGATTGCTTCTCATGAAGTGAACTTCGCTCTCTACCATCAGATGGTGGGACAGAATGATGAGGAGCATTTCAGGCAGATTCCGCCAGAATACTTTGACCTTATCGTGGTAGATGAGTGTCACCGAGGAAGTGCCAAGGAAGATAGCAACTGGCGTAAGGTTTTGGAGTATTTTACTTCGGCAACCCAGATCGGAATGACCGCCACTCCGAAGGAAAGCGAAAAGGTATCCAATATCGACTACTTTGGAGAGCCGGTTTATATTTACAGCTTGAAGCAGGGCATTGAGGACGGTTTCCTTGCCCCGTTTAAGGTCATCAATATCACAACCAACATCGGAGACGGCTGGAGACCATACCAAGGACAGACCGATATTTTCGGCAATGTCATTGAAGACCGCATTTACAACAACCGGGATTACGATTACACCATCATTCTCCAAGACCGCATTGATGAGGTTGCCAGGGAGATTACGGAATATCTGAAAAGCACCGACAGAATGCAGAAAACCATCGTCTTTTGCGCTTCCGAAGATCATGCAGAGCGCATGAGGATTGCCCTTATCAACTGTAATCAGGATATGGTGAAGGAGAATCCGGACTACTGCGTAAGAATCACCGGCTCAGACGTATACGGAAAGTCCAAACTTGACTATTTCATCTCTGTATCCGAACCATATCCCGTTATTGCAACAACTTCGGAACTGCTTTCCACCGGAGCTGACTGTAAGATGACTAAGCTCATTGTTCTTGACAAGACGGTTGAGAGCATGACCACTTTCAAGCAGATTATCGGGCGAGGAACCCGGATCAGAGAAAAAGACGGCAAGACACATTTTGTTGTCATGGATTTTCGGAATGTGACAAGGCTGTTTTCCGACCCAGATTGGGATGGCCCTGTTGAACAGGATGAGGGGTTCCAGCATGGTGGCTCCAAGCCAACGGGCGGCGGACATAGCGGTGGTGGAGGTACGCAGTCTCCTGATGGCCCTGTAGAGACCCCTATCGTTGATAAAGACGGGTGCAGAGTAAAGATCATCAATAAGACGGTTTCTGTTTATGATGCCAACGGCAGACTGCTCCGGCAGGAGGACATTATCGACTACACCAGAACCAACATCAAGGGGGAATACGCTTCTCTGTCCGATTTTATCAGCAAATGGAAAGCGTCGGACAAAAAGAAAACGATTGAGGAATCTTTCACGGCGATGGGCATTGATCTAAAAGCATTGAAAGCAGACCAAGGTATGAAAGATGTGGATGATTTCGACTTCATCTGTTATGTGGCATACGGCAAGAAGCCGCTGACCCGAAAAGAACGGGCTAACAATGTTAAAAAGAAAGACTTTTTCAGCAAGTATTCTGCCGACGCACAAGCCGTTCTTGATATATTGCTGGATAAGTACATGAACCAAGGGATCACAGAGGTTGAGGATATTAAGGTTCTCTCCCTTGCGGATTTTGCCAATTATGGTAAGCCTGCAAAAATTGTCAAGCTGTTTGGCGGCAAGGCTCAATACGAAGCCGCTGTTAAAGAGCTTGAAGCAAGGATCTATGAAGAAGTAGAGGTAGGATAACGATGGCGATGCAGTCAGGTTTTATAAAAAGAATTCGAGATATCATGCGTATGGACGCTGGTATCAACGGTGACGCCCAGAGAATTGAGCAGATGGTATGGATGCTTTTTCTCAAAGTCTATGACGCAAAAGAAGATGATTGGGAACTAAACGAGGACGCCTACGAATCCATCATTCCAGAAGACCTTAGATGGAGAAATTGGGCGAAAACCGACAGCAACGGTCATGCTATGACTGGGGACAAGTTGCTGAACTTCGTCAACAACATTCTGTTCCCGGTGCTGAAAGGCAATGATGTGAAAGATGGTGATGCGGTTTTCTATGAGGGGATCAAGGTGACACCGGATACTCCCATTAAGAAAGCCATCGTCAAGTCCACCTTCGAGGATGCCAACAACTATATGAAAGACGGCGTTTATCTTCGTCAGGTCATTGATGTCATTGACGAGATCGAATTTGATGATGTAAAGGAAAGCCATGCCTTTGGTTTTGTCTATGAGGAGATTTTGCGGGAGCTGCAATCTGCCGGTTCCTCCGGTGAATTCTACACGCCGAGAGCCGTCACCGAGTTTATGGCATTGATGATAAAGCCGCAGTTGGGCGAAAAGATGGCAGACTTCGCCTGCGGCACCGGTGGATTTATCACCTCTTGGCTAGGACAGCTCTCCAAGCAGGTAACGGACACTACGGCTCAGAAGCAGCTAGATGACAGCATTTACGGAATTGAGAAAAAACCTTTTCCCTATCTGCTCTGCGTAACCAATATGCTGCTGCATGATATCGAGGTTCCGAACATCTACCACATGAACTCGCTGAAACACAATCTGCTGGACTATACGGACGATGATAAGTTCGATGTGATCCTGATGAATCCGCCCTACGGCGGGCATGAGGACAAGTCCATTCAGGGCTTCTTCCCTGACGATTTGGCAAGCTCCGAGACCGCAGATCTCTTCATGTCGGTTATTATGTACCGCTTGAAGAAAAACGGCAGGGCTGCTGTTGTCGTGCCGGACGGCTTTCTGTTCGGTCTGGACAACGCCAAGGTGAACATTAAGAAGAAGCTCATTTCCCAGTTCAATCTGCACACGGTTGTCCGGCTGCCCGGCTCTGTGTTTAGACCTTATACCCCAATCACCACCAATTTGCTGTTTTTTGACAACACCAAGCCCACCACAGAGACTTGGTTTTATCGGGTGGATATTCCGTCTGACAGAAAGCACTTCTCCAAGACGAAGCCCATGGAGCTGAAGCACTTTGATGACTGCATTGCCTGGTGGAACGACCGAAAGGAAATCCCAGACGGCGAAAACTTCAAGGCGCAGAAGTTTACTGCAGACTACCTGCTGAACGAACAGGGCTGCAACATCGACTTGTGCGGTTATCCCCATGAGGAAGAAGAAATCCTTGACCCCATGGACACCATCCGGGAATATCAGGAAAGACGAACCACCCTCAATGCGGAAATCGACAAGGTACTGGCAGAGCTGGAAGCCCTGCTGCCGGGAGGTGTGAGCGAATGACACCGGAGCAGTTAAAAGCGAGCATTTTGCAGTATGCCATTCAAGGCAAGCTGGTGGAGCAGCGAGTCGAGGAAGGCACCGGCGAGGAACTCTTTCAAGAAATTAAACGAAAGAGAGAAGTGTTGATAAAAGAAAAAATCATTAAAAAAGACAAGAGAACCAACTCGATAATCAATTTTCAAAACGTACCTTTTGATATTCCAGAGAATTGGATGTGGGTTACTCTTGGAAGCATATTGAACAAACTTACTGATGGTACTCACAAGACCCCTAAATATACCTCTACAGGAGTTAGATTTGTATCTGTTAAAGATATGAGCAACGGTTTCCTGTCGTTAGAAAACACTAAATTTATTTCAGAAGAAGAGCATAAAGAATTATATGCACGATGCAATCCAGAAAAGGGGGATTTAATACTTTCAAAGGTAGGTACAACAGGCGTTCCCGCAATCGTAGATACTGCCGAACCATTTAGCCTGTTTGTAAGTGTGGCATTGCTCAAATTCGATTGCAAATGTATAGATGTGGAATTTTTGTATTATATGCTTATGAGCCCCTTGGTACAAGCACAAGCTACCGAGAACACAAGAGGAGTGGGAAATAAAAATTGGGTATTAGATGCTATAGCAAGCACTATGGTTGTTCTTCCTCCTCTTTCCGAACAAAAGCGTATTGTCCAAAAAATCAAGGAGCTTCTTCCGTATGTTGACCGCTATGCTACCGCCTATGAAAAGCTGGAGCGATTTAACGCTAAGTTCCCGGAGGACATGAAGAAGTCCATTCTCCAGTATGCCATTCAGGGCAAGTTGGTGAAGCAGCGAGCTGAGGAAGGCACCGGTGAGGAACTGTACCAACAGATTCAGGCAGAGAAGCAACGGCTGATACAGGAAAAGAAAATCAAAAAGGAAAAGCCGTTGGCGGAGATTTCCGAAGATGAGATCCCTTTTGATATTCCGGAGAGTTGGAAGTGGGTGCGACTTTCTCAGATTGCAACATTAGAAAACGGAGATCGTAGCAGTAAATATCCTGTAGAAAAAGATTACGTTAATTTTGGAATACCGTTCTTTGGGGCAAAAGATATGTCTGAATCCACAATGTCCTTTGACAATGTGCGGTACATATCCGAAAGTAAGTTTTCTGAGCTTCGGAACGGAAAACTGCAAGACAAAGACTTTATTTGTCTACTAAGAGGTTCTGTAGGAAAGTGTGCAATCTTTACCGCAGATGACGAACACCGTACTGGATTTATCTGCGCTCAGATGGTAATTATTAGATGCGTTGATTCTTCGGTTTCTGAATATTTGCATAAGTTCCTGTTATCTCCTTTTTACTTACAGTACATTGAATCGAAGATTACGGGAACAGCGGTGAGACAGTTGCCTGCAAAGGAATTAGCTAATGTACTTATTCCGCTTCCGCCCATTGCCGAGCAAAAGCGCATCGTTGCTAAAATCGAAGAACTGCTGCCGCTGTGTGAGCGGCTGAAATGAGGTGAAGCGATGTTTAATGTTTTATGGAATATTCTGTTAGGCATAGTTGGTGGTATTATCTCCAGTGTTATTGTTTCAAGAGTATTCTTTATTCAAGGAGAGTACCAACAGCAAACAAAATTTGTTGACGGTATAATCAGAAAGTTGGCAACGATTAGAGCATACTTGTCAGTATGTAAGTCCGTCTTTGAAGTTTCATACGATGAAAATATTCGCATTGAGAAAGAAATGAAAGACAAAGGTTATCGATGCGAAATGGAGTATTATGCTGCACACAAAGATAAAAATTGGATATCCGTCAAAGACCTATTAGATAAATTCAAATCTACGCTTCTGAAAGTTGTTGAAACGGCACAAGACGAAATAGTAAACTCTAATGTTACCGATAAGTATTTGGCAGAAATTCTGTGCGATATCAGCAATTATCTGCATGATATATCCTCCACAAAAGAGTTGAATTTTTCCGCATTGAATCGATTTGAAAAAAGCGAAAGATTGATTTTCGAAAAATACGATAAGAGCAAACATATTTCCGGAAAACAACTGCTGAAACTGGTTGTAAAAGACAAAGTTATGATTGTCTTATATATCCTTCTTTGCTTAATAATTGCTGCGACAGTATTTTCCTTTGCATTGGGCATTTAAAAGAGCGAAGATGAAAGGGCACTGCTGTACGAGAGACTAAAATGAGGTGTGAAAACATGAGTTTTAAAAGACTTTCTCGAAATTCAAAACAGTTGCTTGATGAAATTATGGCAGCCGATAATCCTGCTGATATGCTTGCAAAACGCTTCGATGGATTAACCAATAGTGAAGATGCCGAACTTAGAAGTATAATTCGTGAACTTCGTGAAGAAGGGTTCATCAATGTTCAATGGGCAGATAATGTCCCCTATTTTGTTACAATCAACAACTCGGCTCGTACTTATAATGAGCGTTTACAAGAATATGAGTCAGAAAAAAGAGCCAGCGTCACTATCGACCAAAGTGTAAAAATTGGTAACGGCAATACGATTTGCGATTCGACCATTGCCAGTCTGGTTCAAGAAGCTGTTTCTCCTAAGAAAACATTCTGGGAAAAACATCCGCTATTATTGGGAGTCATTGGTGCAGTCATTGCTGGAGTCATACTCACGTTTTCTTTCTGGGGAAAAATAGTCGCATTCATTGAGGGGGTGTTCTAATGGCAAAAAGTAAAATCATAAAAGACCTTGCGAACGGCGAGGTAGATACCATCACAGCATTAAAGCGAGCGAAGGTACTTGTGTCTGATTTGGAAAACGATGGAATTTTGAGATGGCTTGATTATGAAATTTCCGGATATCCTGAAGGCGTAGCCATTCCTTCTTATAGAAAAACTCATGGTATTTTGATGGGATCTTACTTCAGAGGCTCAATGGCAACCCACATGACATGGAACCATGTATCAATTCCTTTAGGAAAAATGCCGGATGATATAAAGGAACTTCTTTTGAGTGTTGAGTTTCATGAAAGCGTTGAAGCATTAAGAAAATTGGCTCAAACCAGTCAGGATTCAGGAAACCAATTAGGAAAAACTATACCAGCCGATTTATTCTCAGCTATTGCAACCTACAATGATGACCCATATATGATAATTACATCAGCAAGAGTTGTTGTTGGAGAACATATCATTAGCAATATTTTCTCCGTTATAGAAAACAAACTGCTCGATATGCTTATGATTTTGGAAAAAGAATTTGGCTGCCTAGACGAACTGGATATTGATATTACCACCAAATCCAAAGAAGAAATCGAGGCAATCAACAATCGAATTCTTGTTCTGGTATATAACGACAACAGCGTTTCTATTGGAGATGGGAACAAAATCAAAGGGACAACCATTGCCTCTGAAATCAAATAAGTGACCAAAGAAAAAGCGATTAGCCGTAAAAGGCTGGTCGCTTTTTCTTTGCCCAGTAAGCGAAAGGAGCCGGTACTATGGAAAATAGAAAAATATAAATACTAAAACACGACGATAGCCCTGCATGAACAAGTGGGGTATCCAGAGGGTGCAATCCCTCGGCGCTGGGTTTCCAAAGGGGTGCAGGTCGCCAGTGGCGACCTCAAAATGCAGCACATTTTGAAGCACCTGACCGAGCTGACAGGCAAGCGGCAGCAGCCCTTTGGCACACGACTTTGCTTGCAAAGTCTAGTGTGTTACACCTTGGTTCCGGCTGATGCGGAAAAGGGGCTGCGAGCAAATACGGCAAGCACCTGTTCTGTGGCAGAAGGATGCGCAGGTGGGCATGGCAGTTGACGGTCTCCGCCCATCCAGCGCAGGCTTGCAGAGGAACCAACGGTGTACGTTCCCCTTCCTGCAGTAGCGACGCCTTTTTTAAGAATTATAGCTATGTCAAGAGGGCTGGCACCGTCCAGCCCTCTCTCTTTTTGCCAAAGTTCCCCTTACATTTTCTTGCAAGCTGCCGAAAGTATCGTATTTTCAAAACTTTTTGTTGACATGGCTCGATTTTTGTGGTAGTCTATCTCAACAATTTAATATAACATATTTACTTAGAGTTCCAGCTCGGCTCCCGAAGGAGCCGGAGCAAGTTTTTGACTTTCTTATCGCTACATAACGAACCCGAATCAAGGCCATCCCTGAAGGGATGGTCAGGTTCAGGTTGTTGTGTGGCGATTTTTTATTGCCAAATCCAGCACCGTACCTTGACAATCGCATTACCGTCTGCATGGGATACACGGCGAAGACCCTGAGAAGGAGAGCCGGAAAACGCCGCCGGAAGGGGGCAGGAAATCCATGCAGGGAGAGCGGCACACCCAATATCAATTGGTCAAAATGGCCAGTTGATCTGGTGAATGACACAACCGGGCAGCTTGATAAGGAGGCAACAGTATGGCATATATTACGAAGCGAGGCAACTCTTACAGCGTCCGCTACACCTACGAAGATGAACACGGCAAGAGCTGCGACAAATGGGAGAGCTTTCCCACCAAAGAGGAGGCGATGAACCGCAAAAAGCAGGTGGAACACGAGCTTGCAAGCGGAACTTTCCTGATTCCGTCCACTATAACGGTCGGTGAATTCCTGATGAACTGGCTGCCCAAACAATGCACCAAGCATAAGTGGGCTCCCAAAACCTACCAGTCCAACCTGTCCACCATCCAGAATCTCATCCTCCCCTATATCGGCAACTTTGAGATGCAGAAGCTGAAGCCCTATCACCTGGAGAACCTGTACAGTACCCTGAGCAAAACGCCCTGTGGGCAGTATGTTGAGGGCAAAAAGCAGAAGCTCACCCCCAAGCAGAAACAGCGTCTGCTGTCCGGCACCACCATCCATGAGGTTCATCGTCTGCTTCACACCGCGTTCCTCTATGCGGTGGAATGGGGAATCCTTCTGAAAAGCCCCGTCCCTCTGGAAGGCCCCAAAAAGACCACCCAGGAACGAAGCATCTGGACAGTGGAAGAAATGCGGGCGGCCCTGGCCAGCATGGAGGACCCCATCCTCCACCTAGCTGTCCACCTGACCTTGGTGGGCGCGCTGCGAGAAGGGGAGGTTGCTGGACTGACCCCGGAGGACATCGATTTTGACGCCGCCGGTGGGGTCGGCACTTTCTCGGTCAACAAGTCCATGCAGCGCATTCAGAAAAACGCCCTGCTTCAGGTGGATGGCAACTGTATCATCAAGGAGTTTCCCGATAAACTGGAAGGCAGCAAAACTTCTCTCATACTGAAAAGCACCAAAACCGAGTCCTCCTGCCGGAATATCTTTCTGACCGCCGCTCTCCGGGAGGAACTGAAACACTGGCTGGAACGGCTGAAAGAAGACGAGGCCCGCTCCCCAGACCGCTACCACGACAGCGGAATGCTTCTCCGCCTGCCCAATGGTCAGGCCGTGGAGCCCGTTCTGATCCGCAAAAAGTTCCTCAAATGGCAGGACGCTCACCCGGAGTTCCCCCGCATCGTCTTCCACGGGCTGCGACATTCCAGCGCCACCTACCAGCTGATGATCTCGGGCGGCGATATCAAATCTGTGCAGGGAACAACCGGCCACGCCAGTGCGGATCTTCTGGTTAACACTTACGCCCATATCCAGCAGTCTTCCCGCATGGAGCTGGGCAAAAAGTTTGAAAATTCTTTCTACGCCAAACCAGAAGCCAGCGCCCAAACTCCGCCTGTCCAGGGGAACACAGCGCTCTCCATGGCCGCGCTTTTGGAGCTCCTGAAAGATGCAGACCCTGAAACGAAGGCACAGCTTCGCCTTGCACTGTTGACCTGAATGCAAAAAAGGGCACGGATTGCAATGCAATCCCGCGCCCTACATAATTCAACACAGAAAACACGAACCGTGCACCGACCGTGCAAAAACCGTGCAGCTGTGTTGCAAAAAACAAAAAAGCCATGAAATCTTTCGATCTCACGGCATTTTTTGGTGCGATGGAAGGGACTCGAACCCCCGGCCTACTGATTCGTAGTCAGTCACTCTATCCAGCTGAGCTACCAACGCATACGTTCCGTTCGGAACATGATGTATTTTATCACGAAGGGCGGGGTTTGTCAACAGCTTTTTTAAAATATTTTTATATTTTCCGAAAAAGAACGTCTTTTCTTTGATTTTACTGTGTTTTTTCTATAAGCCTTCTACTGTCCCGGCGCGAAAAACGGTGTTTCATCCGGTTTTCGCCCGCCGGGCGGGGGAGAGCGGGCGTGGCGCTCAATCCTCCTGCGCCAGCTGGCGGGCGATCTTTACGCCGGTGGGGGTGGCGGCAAGACCGCCCTGACCAGTCTCGCGCAGGTCGGGGGAGAGCAGACTGCCCACGCGGCCCATGGCGTCGATGACCTCGTCGCAGGGGATGGCGTAGTCCACCCCGGCCAGTGCCATGTTGGCGCAGGAGACCGCGTTCACCGCGCCCACCACGTTGCGTTTGATGCAGGGCACCTCCACCAGACCCGCCACTGGGTCGCAGACCAGACCCAGCAGGTTGCCCAGTGCCATGGCGGCGGCAGCGGCGCACTGCTCCGGGGTGCCGCCCTTCAGGTTACACAGGGCGGCGGCAGCCATGGCGCTGGCTGCGCCTACCTCGGCCTGACAGCCGCCCTCTGCGCCCGCCAGCGTGGCGCGGGCGGCGATGACCTGTCCGAAGCCTGCCGCCACATACAATGCATCGCAGACGGCGTCCTCGTCTGCCTGCCCGGCGCGCACCAGCGGCAGCAGCACCGCAGGCAGCACCCCGCAGCTGCCCGCCGTGGGCGCGGCTACGATGCGCTTCATGCAGGCGTTGCACTCGGCGGTCTTCAGGGCTTCCGCTGTTACTGCGGCCAGATAGTCATCGCCCAGCAGGCGTCCCTGCTGCCACGCCTGCTCCACCTTGGCGGCATCGCCGCCGGAAAGGCCGCTGCGGCTGCGCTGCGCGGGGTCGTATTCCTGACTTGTGGCCTGCATCACCTGCCACAGGTGCCGCATGGCAGCGCGGCTGTGCGCCTCGGTCAGGCGGCTCTCTTCCAAATCGCTGCGCAGCACCGCTTCTGCCAGCGAAATTTTCTGGCTGCGGGCTGCGGCCAGCATCTCTTCACAGGACAAAAATGCCATGGCTCATTCCTCCGTTTCTTCCGGCTCGTCCACGTTCAGGCAGGTCACCTTCAGCAGGCCCGGCATTACCGCCAGCTGCCGCTCCAGCGCGTGGGGGATGTGGGAGTCGCACTCCAGCACCATCACCGCATAGCCGCCCGCAGCGGCGCGGAACACCTGCATGGACGCGATATTGATGCGCCGCAGTGCCAGCGCCATGGTCACCTCGGCAATGCAGCCGGGGGTGTCCTCGTTGTGGATGATGAGGGTGTTGCTGTCCCCGCCGAAATCCGCCGGTACGCCGTCGATCTCCGTGACGCGGATGCGTCCGCCGCCCACCGATGCCGCCTTGAGCGAGAGCTGCCGCCCGGTGCGGCTGGTCAGGGTGAGCACGGCGGTGTTGGGGTGGGCAGAGCGCAGCTCTACCGGGTGGATGCTGAACTGCATTCCCTGCTGCGCAGCCAGCGCAAAGCTGTCCGGCAGGCGGGGGTCGTCCGGTCGCAGACCCAGCAGCCCCGCCACCAGTGCGCGGTCGGTGCCGTGGCCTTTGCCGGTGGTGGCAAAGCTGCCGTACAGGCCGATGTCTGCCTGCGCCGGCACTTCGCCCAGAAGCTTTTGTGCGGTATAGCCGATCTTTGCCGCACCGGCGGTGTGGCTGGAGGAGGGTCCGATCATCACCGGGCCCAGAACATCAAATAATCGCATAGGGGACAGCCTTCCTTTCCTGAGGGTTTTCCCACTTTTGCGCGGCAGCTGCTGCCGCAAAACGCGCTTTTTTCCTGCTCAAATGGACTAAAATTGCCAAAACGGCACATTTTTATCAAGTTTATTATACCGCTTTTGCTGCACTTGTGCTATAATAACTTTATTAATGTTTGAAAATGTCCCCAAAATGGCGTTCCGGCTACTGCCTTGGCAGCGCCGCCCCGCCGCCAAGGGAACAACACGGAGGGTAGATCCTATGAAACTGGTAAGCGTGGAAACTCCTGAAAAGAGTGTCTGCAAAATGACCTTCAGCGCTACGGCTGAGGAACTGGAGGCCGCCTCCAATGCGGTCTATGAGCGCACCCGCGCCACTTATACCATCAAGGGCTTCCAGAAGGGCGAGGCCGACCGCGCACAGATCGAGGCTGACCGCGGCGAGCACACCTTCTGGTACGATGCCATCAACGACCTGATGGATCAGGATGTGCCTGCTTTGTACGAGGCTGCTTTAAAGGAACACGGCTTTGCGCCGGTAGATGATCCCAGCTACGATCTGGTAAGCGTGAAGAAGGACGAGGGCTTTGTGGCTACCGCCACCGTGGCACTGCAGCCCGAGCTGAAGCTGACCAAGACCACCGGCTTTACCTCCCAGTGCGTCACCCCGGAGGTGACCGACAAGGAGATCGACACGGTGCTGGAGCGCCGCCGCAACTATGCCGCAGAGCTGGTGCCCCACAAGGGTCCCGCTGTAAAGGGCAACGTAGTGCACATGGACTTTGAGGGTCTTCTGGACGGTGTGGCCTTTAAGGGCGGCACGGCAAAGGACCAGTCCGTGCAGCTGGGCAGCGGCCGCATGATCCCCGGTTTCGAGGACGGCATTCTGGGCCACAAGGCAGGGGACGAGTTCGAGATCAACGTCACCTTCCCCCAGAACTACCCCAACAAGGAGCTGGCGGGCAAGCCTGTCGTGTTCAAGATCAAGCTGCATGACGTGTGCGTGCGTCAGCTGCCCGCCCTGAACAGCGATTTTGCCAAGAAGATGGGCAAGGAGACCATGGAGGAGTACCGCGCCTTCGTGAAGCAGCAGTTGTTTGACGGCCGCCACGGCGGTGCGCTGAACCACGCCAAGGACATGATCCTTGGTCAGCTGGCGGATGCCGCAGAGGGCGAGATCCCCAGCATTCTGGTGGAAAACGCCTACCAGCAGCAGATGCAGGTCATCCAGCAGCAGCTGCAGATGCAGCGCATGAGCCTGAACACCTACCTGAGCCAGATCCATGAGACCCGCGAGAGCTTTACTGCCAAGGTGCGTGCCGCCGCAGAGAAGAACACCCGCGCCCGCATGGCACTGCTGCAGATCGCACAGCAGGAGAACCTGCTGCCCACCGATGAGGAGATCGACAAGCAGCTGGCTGAGCGCGCTGAAAAGACCAAAAAGACGGTCGAGGAGATCAAGGCCAGCACCGACGTTGCCGCCCTGCGCCGCAACGAGGGCATCCGCAAGGCTGCCGATTGGGTCATCGACCACTCCACCATTGAGGAAAAGGTAGAGAGCAAGTAAGCGCTGACGGTTTGGAATGCGCTCCGCTTTGCTCTGCGCATCAATAGCGGAAAAATCTTTTGAATTTCGGGACACCGGAGCGTCTGCGGACGCTCCGGTGTCCCTTTTTCACAGAGGGAGATGCCGTTTTCCGTTGCGACCTTTTCTGTGAAAATGCAATGCCGGGCGGTCCGCAGACCGCCCGGCATTGATCTATTTAAGAATAATACTTCCGCTGATTATGCGCAGAGCAGCGCGGAGCGCATTTAAATCGTTTTTCAGGTCAAGAGGTTGAAGCCCATAATGACCACGCCCAGCACCACCAACACGACGCCGGTGGCGCGGTTCAGGGTCTTGGGGGTAGCCTTGTTGGCAAACACGGCGGCAATGCGCGCCCACAGCAGGGTAAACACCACACACAGCACCCATACCAGCCAATCGGGCGTGCCGCCGATCATAAAGTGGGACACCGCACCGGTCAGGGCGGTAAAGGTCATGATGAACACGCTGGTGCCCACGGCGGTTTTCAGCTCGTACCCCAGCACGCTGGTGAGGATGAGCAGCATCATCATGCCGCCGCCTGCGCCGATAAAGCCGCAGATGAAGCCGATGAGCACGCCGCACACCACCGACTGTACCGCACGCTTCTGTGCGCTTACCCCCTGCATGGCTTCCTTGGTGGTCATTACCGGGCGCAGGATGAACTTGACGCCCAGCAAAAAGGTCATGAACACTGAGAAGCCGCCCATGGTGGCGGAGGGCACCTTGCTGGCCACCCAGCTGCCCACCACCGTAAAGGCAAGCACGCTGGCCATCATGATCAGGCCGTTTCTGATGTCCAGATTCTTGTTTTTATGGTAGGTATAGGCAGACACCGCGCTGGCAAGCACATCCGAGGAAAGGGCAATGCCCACTGCCATGTAGGGGTCCATGTGCAGAAAGGTGATGAGCATGGGGCTGATGACCGCCGCCGCGCTCATACCGGCAAAGCCGGTGCCAAGGCCGGCCCCCATGCCGGCAAAAAAGGTGACAAGCACCGTAAACAGCAAGTGCATTTTATCCATTCTCCTTTAAGATCTCGTCCAGATTTTTCCCGATGACCTCCATGGTGCGGAAAAACGCTTCCCGGGTGGCGGCATCGGTGTTGTGCAGCAGGCGGGCAAAAAAGCGCTCCTGCACCTCGCGCCCCCGCGCGATGACCGGCTGCGCCTTTTCGGTGCACAGCAGCTGGGTCTTGCGGCGGTCGCCCGCCACGGCGCGGCGCTCCAGATACCCCTCCTGCACCAAGCGGTCTACGTTTACCGAAACGAGATTTGCCTTAATTTTGCGGATCTCCACGATATCCCGGGCGGTGGTACAGTCCGGGTTGTTGGCTAAAAACATCAGGATGTCAAAGGCGGTCTGGGGCAGCTTGAGTTCCTGACACAGCGGCTTGCACATGGCGTTGTAGGCCTGCGCAGTCTTGAAGCTGATCTCTATGGTAGGGTTCATGCGGCGCTCCTTTTGTTCTTATATGGACAGTTCATTTTTGAAGCATTATAGTACAGATGAAGGGAGATGTCAAGGGGGAACTCCCTCAGTCGCGGCTTACGCCGCGCCAGCTCCCTCAAGGAGGGAGCCTTTGGCATGGCGGCAAAGTTTGCAGCTAAAGTACAAAGTTTTTGGGCGCGCCAGAGGCCCCATCCCAGAGGGGGCTGGCAAAGCCGTTAGGTTTTGACTGGGGGAGTTTTTTCCGTAAAAAAGGGTTTCAGGAAAGTCCGCGTTTGCGCAGCAATGAAAGCCCCAGTGGGGCTTTCAAGCTGCGGAGCGGTCTGCGTTAGCAGATGGAGGGGCTTTGCCCCGACAAGTTCCGCAGACTTTCCTGAAACCCAAAATTAAAAATATTCTTTCCGCTGAATATGCGCAGAGCAAAGCGGAGCGCATTCAAATCATTTTTCTCAGAACGCCGCCACGGCGACCAGGCGCACCAGCAGGGCGCACAGCCATGCCACGGCGCACTGGTTGACCACCATGATGGTGGCCCACTTGCCGCCAAGCTCCCGCTTGACCGACGCTACCGCCGCGATGCAGGGGGTGTACAGCAGGCAGAACACCAGCAACGGCGCGGCCTGCGCCGGAGTAAGGGCTGTGGTCAGGGCAGCCGTAGAGCCGAAGAGGATGAGCAGCGAGGACACCACGCTCTCCTTGGCCATAAAGCCGGTGATGAGGGCAGTGGAGATGCGCCAGTCCGCAAAGCCCAGCGGGGCGAACAGCGGGGCAATATCGCCCGCGATGCGTGCCAGAATGCTGGCCTGCGGGTCGGCGGTCAGCCGCAGCTGCAAATCAAAGTTCTGCAAGAACCAGATGACGATGGTGGCGGCAAAGATGACCGTAAAGGCCTTCTGCAAGAAGTCCCGCGCCTTTTCCCACAGCAGCTGCGCCACGTTTTTCAGGCCGGGCAGGCGGTAGTTGGGCAGCTCCATGACAAAGGGCACGGCTTCGCCCTTGAACACAGTGCTCTTGAGCAGCAGCGCCGCCAGCACGCCCACCAGAATGCCGGTGAAGTACAGCAGCACCATCACAAGCCCCGCGTACTTGGGGAAGAACGCCGCCGCAAACAGGCTGTAGATGGGCAGCTTTGCGGAGCAGCTCATGAACGGCGTAAGCAGAATGGTCATTTTGCGGTCGCGCTCCGAGGGCAGGGTGCGGCTTGCCATCACGCCGGGCACGGTGCAGCCAAAGCCGATGAGCATGGGCACGATGCTGCGGCCGGACAGGCCGATGCGGCGCAGCAGCTTATCCATCACAAAGGCGACACGCGCCATGTAGCCGGTATCCTCCAGCATGGAGAGGAAGAAGAACAGCACCACGATGATGGGCAGAAAGCTCAGCACGCTGCCCACGCCGGTAAAAATGCCGTCGATGACCAGCGAGTGCACCGCCGCGTTGACGTTCCAGTTGGTCAGGGCGGTGTCCACAACGCCGGTCAGGGCGTCGATGCCCATTTCCATGAGGTTCTGGAAGAACAGGCCGATGACGTTGAAGGTGAGGAAGAACACCAGACCCATGATGGCGATAAATGCCGGGATGGCGGTGTACTTGCCGGTGAGGAACTTGTCGATGCGGTTGGAGCGCAGCTGCTCCTTGCTCTCGTGGGGCTTGACCACCGTCTGCGCCACCAGCTCCTGAATGAAGGAGAAGCGCATATCCGCAATGGCGGCGGCGCGGTCCAGCCCGCGCTCCTGCTCCATCTGCACGATGATATGCTCGATCATTTCTTTTTCGTTTTGGTCCAGCTTCAACGCTTCCTCAATGCGGGGGTCGCCCTCCACCAGCTTGGTGGCGGCAAACCGCACCGGGATGCCCGCCGCCTTGGCGTGATCCTCGATGAGGTGCTGGATGCCGTGGATGCAGCGGTGCACCGCGCCGCCGTGGTCGTCCTCACTGCAAAAATCCATCCGCCCGGGGCGCTCCTGATACTTTGCCACATGGACGGCGTGGTCTACCAGCTCGTCCACGCCCTCGTTCTTGGCGGCGGAGATGGGGATGACCGGAATACCCAGCATGGCTTCCATCTTGCTGTCTCTTATACACATCTCCGAGCCCACGAGACAAGAGGCAATCTCGT
>ENA-OXEW01000405-OXEW01000405.1-human-gut-metagenome-genome-assembly--contig:-NODE-405-length-20690-cov-8.241483_pt1 | contig 20690 bp, 16 predicted proteins | sample MGYA00249363_ERZ652259 | MGnify/ENA primary metagenome ERZ652259 (study PRJEB26925, sample SAMN05826541) | human gut metagenome | biome: ENVO:2100002; feature: ENVO:00000062; material: ENVO:00002003...
CCGCCTGCGGGAGCAGTGCTTTGGCAAATACGAGGGCACGCCCCGGGACGGTGCGGAGTTCCGCATCTCCAAGACCCACTTTGCCGACCGCTATGACGGCGGCGAAAGCATGATGCAGCTGGCGCAGCGCATCTATAACCTGCTGGACGAATTGAAGGCGGACACCGGCAAGACCTATCTGCTGGTAGCGCACAACGGCATTGCCCGGGTGGTGCACTCCTATTTTTACGATATGACCAACGAGGAGTACGCCGCTGCGGGCATCAAAAACTGCCAGCTGGTGGAATATACCTTTTAAGGCTTTTCCCGATAAATAACCGAAAGGATTTTTATGCCAAAGAAAGCCATCCAATTGTCCGACCACTTTACCTATTCCCGCCTGCTGCGGTTCGTGCTGCCCTGCATCGGCACCATGCTGTTCACCTCCATCTACGGCATCGTGGACGGCCTGTGCGTTTCCAACTTTGTGGGCAAAACGGCTTTTGCAGCGGTCAACCTCATCATGCCGCTGCCGCAGCTGCTGGGCACGATCGGCTTTATGCTGGGCACCGGCGGCAGCGCCATCGTTGGCATCACGCTGGGCGAGGGCGACCCCAAAAAAGCCGACCGCTATTTTACCATGTTTCTGCTGGCAGCGCTCATCTCGGTCAGTGTGCTGGCCGTGCTGGGCATCCTGCTCCTGCGCCCGGTCGCCGAGCTGCTGGGCGCAAAGGGAGAGCTGCTGGACTACGCCGTGCGCTACGGGCGCATCCTGATGCTGGCGCTGCCGCCCTTTGCGCTGCAGAATATGTTCCAAAGCTTTTTCGTCACCGCCGAAAAGCCGCTTCTGGGCTTCTGGTTCACCGTAGGTGCAGGCTGCACCAACATGGTGCTAGATGTTGTGATGGTGGGTATGCTGCACTGGGGCGTGGAGGGCGCTGCCGTTGCCACCCTCATCAGCCAATTGGTGGGCGGCGTGCTGCCGGTGTTCTACTTTATCGACCACGGCAATACCAGCCGCCTGCACCTGTGCAGAACGCAGTTTTACGGCCGCGTGCTGTGGGATGCCTGCATCAACGGCTCTTCCGAGCTGATGACCAGCCTTTCCATGTCGCTGGTCAATATCCTGTATAACTTCCAGCTGCTGCGGCTTGCCGGCGAAAACGGCGTGGCGGCTTACGGCGTCATCATGTACGCGGCCTTCCTGTTTGTGGCGGTGTTCGTGGGCTATGCGGTGGGCAGCGCACCCATCGTCAGCTTCCATTACGGCGCGCGCAACCATGCCGAGGTGCATAACCTCTACCAGAAGAGCCTGCGCCTCATCGCCGTGGTGGCTGTGAGCATGACGGCGGCGTCTATGGTCATCATCCCCTATGTGGCGCGCATCTTTGTGGGCTATGATGCCCAGCTGCTGGCACTGACCAGCCGCGCCTTCCGGCTGTATGCGCTGAGCTTCCTCATCATGGGCTTCAACGTGTATGCGTCCTCCTTCTTCACCGCGCTGGGGGACGGCGTGACGAGTGCTCTCATCTCCTTTCTGCGCACCCTGCTGTTCCAGCTTGCCGCGCTGCTCCTGCTGCCCGCCCTGTGGGGCATTGATGGCGTGTGGCTGGCTGTCACCGCCGCCGAACTGGCCGCGCTGGCGGTGACCGTGGCGATGTTCCTTACAAAGGATAAGACGTTCCATTACCGAAAGGCGTAAAACAAAAAAGAAGCACGCGGCTGCGTGCTTCTTTTTTGTTTATTCTGCTATGCACCTCATTCCGCTGCAACGCGGACAAAGGGCGCGATGGCGTTGGCGTCGCCGTGGCGGACGATGGAGTAGGTGATATCGCAGTAGGGCTGGATGGCGGTGCTCTTTTCCACGGTGGAGATGAGCAGCACCTGCAATTGCAGGCGGCGGAACAGTTCCATCATGGGGCGGATGCGGTCGCTGGTCATTTTACTGAACGCTTCGTCCAGCAGCACCAGACGGATGCTGTTTTCACTCTTCTGGTAAATTTGCAGAAGGCTTGCGCAGATGGCCACATAGAATGGTGCCTGATTCTCGCCGCCGGAGGAATCGCGGCTGACGCGGGAAAGATACGCCTGCTGCCCGGTGACCTGATTGGTCACCTTGATATCGTAGTCCAGATAGGTGCGATAGTCCACATAGTCCGAAAGGGTGGCACCGGCGGCGGTGCGTCCCTCCTGCCGGGCGCGGGTGTTCTCGTCTACGTCTGCCATGATTTTTTCCATCAACTCGTCCACCTGACGCTCGTAGGCGGGGTCAGCAGTGGCGGCAAGGTTGTCCAGAGAGTCGCCCTCGGTCATCTGCTGGTTGCCCTTGTCCACGATGACCTGATAGAACGCCGCCAGCTGCGGGTCGCGGCTGGGTTCCAGCTCAAAGCGGTAGACTTCCTCGCCGTAGGTCAGCTGTTCCATGACCTTGTTCAGCTCCCGGAACTGCCGCCGGGCGTTGAAGATATCGTCCTTCATGCGGAACAGGATATCCTTGCGGAAGCGGTCCTTGCAGTCCCGCTGCGCCTGCTCCAGGCGGGCGGCGTAGCGCTCCAGGTCGATGCGCACAAGGCTCTCATGCTGGGCGCGGTACTGTTCCAGCCCGGCAAGCCCCAAGGGATAATCACAGACATAGCGCTGGTTGTAGGCTCTCTGCGCCGGTTCCAGGGTGCTGTTCAGGTAGACGGTCAGGGCATCGTCCAGCTTGGCCTGTGCCTTTTCGGCGGCCTGCGCGGCGGCGCGGGGAGACTTGTCCGGCCCGGTGAGTGCCTGCTGACGGCTGCGGGAGAGCGGCTCCACCAGCGGGTGGGCGGCAAAGAAACTCTCTGCGGCCTGTGCGCTCTTTTCGGCGGTATCCACCGCTTTTTGCTGCTCCGTCTCACAGGAAGTGATCTGTTTTTCGCACACGCGCAGGTCACCGCCGGTCTGCTCCACGGCAGTGCGGGCGGCTTCCCATGCGGCTTCGCGCACCTCTTCCTCCTTGTACAGCTGCTGCAAAAGCGGATTCTCGCGGCACTCAGCCAGCTTTGCGGCCTGCTCGTCCACCGCCGCGCGGGCGGCGGTCAGGGCGGCGCGGGCATCCCACAAAGCGGCAAGTTCTTCCAGCGTGGTGCCGCGCAAAAGGGTCTGGTACTGGCTGTAGGCGGCTTTCAGGTTCTGCTCTGCCTGTGCGGCGGCGCGTACCTCTTCAGCAAGGGCGTTCATCTCCCCTGCCAGTGCCCCGGCGCGGGCGCGGCGGGCTTCCAGACCGATATAGCGCTGCGGGGTGCGCAAACGCTCCAAGCGGAAGGGATGGTGGCGCAGAAGGTCCCGGGTGGCGCTGTCGGGGTAGTTTTCCAGCGTGTCGGGGGTGTCGCAGCAGACGATGCGGCGCAGGATGGTGTCGGCGTACTGCGCAGCCAGCGGGTTTTCGCTGGTGACCTGTGCCGCCAGACTGTCGGCGGGAGCAGTGTCGGCGCGGCGGTTGGCCTTGCGCAGACCCGGGGTGTCCAGCAGACTGATGGGGCCGACTTTCTCTTTCAGCGCCACAAAGGCGCTTTTGGCGGCGGCGTAGTGGGCGGGCGGCACAAGGATATCAAAGCGGCGGTCGCCCAGACAGGCTTCCACGCAGTCTTGCCAGCTCTCGTCCTCCACGTTCAGCAGTTCGCAGAAGATGCGGGCGTCCGGCTCCATGCCACGGCTTTTCAGCTCGGCATTCACGGCGTCCCGCACCCGGGTGGCGGCGTCCCCGTGGGGGTACACCCACTTGCCGCCGGACACGGCGTCCAGCTCGGCGCGCTTCTCGGTCTGCTGCCGCTGCAGGGCGGCGGTGTGCTGCCGGGCGGCAAAATAGGCTTCTTCCAGCGGCTTTTCCTGTGCGGTCAGCCAGTCGGTCAGGGCGGGCAGGGTGTCGGGGGTCAGGTCTGCCATCTTCTGCCCGGCGGCAAAGCCGCTGCGGCGCAGCACTGCCAGCAGGTTGCCGGTCTTTTCGGCGGCTTTTTCGGCGGTATCGGCGCGGCGGGCGGCGGCATCCAATGCGGTCTGCCGGTGCGCCAGCTCCTCGCTGAGGGCGTCCAGTGCGCGGCCTTCGCCGCTGGCACCGGCGGCGCTGTGGGCGGTCAGGTAGGCGCGGCGGGCTTCCGCTTCGGCGGTCTTGGCCTCGGCGTAGCGGGTGCGCAGCGTCTCCTGCTGGCGGCGTCCGGCGTCTACCCGCTCCTGCCAGACAGCCTTTTCCCCAGCATCGGCAGCAGCCCGCGCCAGCAGGGCGGCGCCCCGGTTCACAAGGGCTTCGGTCTGTTTTTCGGTGGCTTCGCGGCCATAGCGCACGATCTCGTCCAGCGCATCGGCGCGGGTCTGGGCTTCCGCCAGAACGGCGTGCAGGTTTTCCAGCTCCAAGCGGTCACCCTGCAAGGCTTCCAAGTCCAGCTCCGGCTGGGGCAGGATGTACTGGTACAGAAACTCCCGGAAATTCGGGATCTCGTCCATGCTGGTGCCCATCTGGAACACCTCGTTGAACTTTTTACCCAGCGGGCTGGCTGCACGTCCGATGCCCAGTGCGCGGCATATTCTGTCCCGCGCTTCACTGGGGCTGCGGGTGTAGGAAAGCCGCCCCTCGGCGGGCTTGAAGTCCTCCTTGGCGCTGGGCGCACCGGTGCGCGGGTCGATAAAGGGCAGCTGTTCCAGCGTGATGCCGTCCTCCGAGATATACCATGTCTGGTCGCCGGGGTGCAGCTCCTGCATGGGGCCTTCGGACTCCACCCGCACTGCGATGACAAAGCTGGTGTGCTTGACGCTGTCCCAGAACTCCGCCCCGATATACGCCACGGTATGCCCCGGGCGGCGGTAGGCGTTTTCGCCGCGCTGCTTGGCGTGGACAGAGCCCTGCAGGGTGCGTCCGCTCTTTTTATTGCCCAGCGCATTGAAATTGCGGTTGGTGGTCAGGCAATAGCGGATGGCGTCCAGAATGGTGGTCTTGCCCACGGCGTTCACGCCGATCATATAGGTCAGGCGGGCGCAGTCGAAGGTGGTATTTTCAAAGTTGTGCCAGTTGATCAGTTTCAGGCGCTTGAGTTCGATCATGCTTCACCCTCCCCTGCTTCCATGTCTGCCCCCTCCGGGCGCTCGTACAGACCAAGCTCGGTGCGGGTGCGGGCGCTCTCGGCGGCGGCATCCGCAAGGTCAGCGTCCGGCAGCGCCAGCAGCACCGTGGGGAACACCTCGATGCGGCTGTCCAGCCCGGAGAGCCGTCCCACCGGACGCGCCAGATTGTACCGGCGCAGGGTGCGCATGAGCTTTTCCAGTGTTTGCTGATCCAGCTTGCGGGGCAGGTTCATCTTTTGCAATTCGGCCTGCACCTCTTCCACCGTGACCAGCACCTCATCTGCGCTGGCGGCAAGGCTTTCCCGCTTTTGCAGGTACAAAAGCCGCAGCACCAGCAGCAAAATGCTCTCGTATTTGAGCAGCCGTGCCTGACTGCCCTCGTGCTCGTTGACCAGCGCCGCCGCCTGCATGGGCGCGGGGTACAAAAGCACCGCGTAGCCCAAGGGCTTGAACACCGCACGCACCTCGTTGAGGTGATCCTGAATATACAGATATTTTGCCCGCTGTTCCTCTACGCAGCCCAGCACAAAACAGTGGTTGAGCAGATAGTTTGCGGTCTCTTCCAGCAGATCAATGGTTGCCATCCGTGTTTACCTCCTTGCGGCGGGTCAGGACAAAATCCTGAAACCGGAAGCCGCCGCGCTCCACCCAGTTTCCGGTCAGGGTGATATCATACTCCCGGTGCGGCGACTGGGAATAGGTGTGCAGGCCGATGATGCCTGTAAAATCGCCCGGGTATTCCTCCACAAGGGTGGAGGCGTTCACCTGCCCGCGGGCTACCAGTGCCTGCCGCGCCAGCAGCGCCACGTTTTCCTCGGTGACGGCAAGGCGGGCGTAATCCAGCAGCAGCTGCTGCTCCTGCCGCAGCCGGTCGGGGTCAAGAGGCTCGGTGCGCACCGGGGCAAGAGGTGCTTCGGTGCGGGGCGCGGCGGGGGGATACAGCGGCTTTGCGCCGAACACTGCCGCCGGGTACAGGTGCAGCCGCGCTGCCACCGGGCCATCGTCCGGCTCAAACAGCTGCTCCGGGCTGCGGATGTCCTCCGCATAGCGGCGCAGCAGGGCGGTGACGCTGCCCTGCGCCGAGCGGTCGCTCAGCAGCAAAAACTGTGCCCGCTGCACCGCACGCTTGCGGTAGCGGATGTGGCTGGCGTCGATCTCCTTCATCAGGGTGCTCATCTCTTCCAGCGCGTCCCGCTGCTGCTGGATGAGGGCACGCACCCGGGGTGCAGCTTCGCCGGGGGCGCAGCGCTCCACCCGGGCGTAGTCCAGCGCTAAGCGCGGCAGCTGGTTCTGCTCGCAGTCGTCCAGCTCTTCTTCCAGATAGGCGCGGTAATTGAACAGGTTATCGCTGGTTTTAAAGCGATGGTACGCCGCCGCCACCACCTTTTCCTCGTACTGGTCGAACAGTTCCAGTACCTCCTGCGGGGTGCGGTTATGGGTAAGGCGGTCGATATAATGCCCGATGGAAGCGTTGAGGGCGCGCAGGGACTTGTTCAACGTCTCAAGGTCTGCCGCCACCTCCCGCAGCACATTCTCGTAGGGGCTTTTTTCCTGCCCGATGCTGCCCAGCAGCTGCCACGCCTTATACAGCTTGCCGGTGTAGGTGACCACCCGGGGGTTCAATATTTCTTCCAGCGCATCCAGCAGCGGGGTGACCTCCGGCATAAAGGCAAAGGTGGGCTCGCTCTCATAGCTGCCGGGCTGCTCCTCCAGCCAGCCGGTGCGGCGCAGACGCAGCAAAAAGCCCACCGCCAGCGTGTGGGGGTCGCGGGTGGGCTGCTCGTCCTCATCGCCCGCGCCGTCGGCGTCCAGCGCCAGCGGCTTTGCCAGCGCGGCAAAATAATCCTCGGCGCGGGAGACGGCTTCGGCGCGGGAAATGCTGTAATCTGCCGTATGGCGGCACTCTTCCCAGAGCAGCAGCAAAAGCTCTGCATAAAACGCCCGGTTGGGCCCCGCCAGCGGGCGGAACAGCCGTGGGCTGACCAGTTCAAACAGCTGCATGGAAACGTCCTTTCTGTGTAAGTTCGATACCCTTTTATTGTACCACAGCGGGCGGGGTTTGTCACAAAAAGGCGAAAAAAAGCAAACTCCCTCAGTCAAAGCCTGACGGCTTTGCCAGCTCCCTCGGGGAGGGAGCCTCTGGCGCACCCGGAAACTTTGCGCTTTAGCCGGAAACTTTACCGCCATGCCAAAGGCCCCATCCCAGAGGGGGCTGTCGAGCGAATGCGAGACTGGGGGAGTTTCTTCGGGAGCGCCTGAGAGGGCACGCAAAAAAGCCCGCCGGGCAGGCGGGCTTTGGGAGCGTATTTCACCCCAGCACTTTGAGGGGAGAATTTTCCACCCATAGGGTATCGTCCAGCAGGCGGGTGACCGCAAGGCGGCCATTGGCGGTGACCCGGGCAGGGTCGAGGGCGTAGAAATCGCTCTCGGTCAGGTTTTCCGGGTCGGCAGTGGACGAGATGCCCGCCACGCACACCCAGTGGCCGTAGGTGCTGCTGGTGGCAATGTGGGGGTAGTTCACCTTGTCCCAGCCGGAGGAGGTCAGGTGGTATTCATAAGTAGAGGTGCGGTTTGCGTGGCGCTTTACCCCGCTGACCGTGGTATTTTTCAGGTGCACGATCACCGGACGCCCGGCGGCAAGTTCGTTGTACAGCTTTTTCAGGCACTCGGCGCGGGTGCCGGCATACCCCGTGTAGCCCGCAGCGGACCACACCGCACCGTTTGACCACATCCCGCTGCCGGAGCAGACCTTGCCATCCAGAATGGTGCGGGCGTAGCGCAGTGCGTACAAGCTGCACTTGCCGGAGGTCTGGTTGCCGATGGAAAGGATGTGGCTGGTGTCAAAGCTGAGCAGCCGGATGCCGTTTTTCTCCTTCAGCTCAGCGGCGTGGGCACGGGGCAAAAAGGCACACAGCAGCAAAACCAGCGCCAGAACTGCCGCCGCCAGCCGCTGTGCCGCGCGGGCGGGACAGTGTTGCATGGGTACTTCCTCCGAGTTCGTTTCAATTCAGACATGATTTTACCACTAAAACGTGGTGAAAATGTGTAAAAAGGCAAAATAGAGGTTCGACACAACATATGTCCAAATTTAAGTATTTCCGTGCCCGGCAAAGCCACGCCGCCGGGGCGGGGACAAGGGCGTTTGAAAAGTTGTCGACAAAATCAGCCTGAAAATATACCAGAACTGCAACAAACCCGACCTGTTTTCATCCTTTTTCACGAAACTGTTTCAGGAAGTTTAGCTATATTCCCGATTGACAAAACCGTCACCGGTCGGATATAATCAGGGCAGAAAGACGACAACGGTTGCGCAAGGTCTTTCCGAAAAAAGAAACATAACCACAAAAAGCTGATTGGAGGGATACCCTTATGAAGAAACTTTCAAAGATCGTCGCTCTGCTGCTTGCAGGCGCAATGGCCATGCTGATGTTTACTGCCTGTACCGGCGGTGGCGGCGGCAGCGAGGATAAGGAAGCCGAGGAAAAGGTAATGAGCCAGATCCGCGGCAAGAGCACCAGCGCCGCAAGCCTGCAGAATGATAAAGACCTGCAGAAGGTCGCTGCAGCCCATCTGGATGAGGATCTCAAGGGTGGTATCAGCATCTTTGGTCACAAGCTGATCGGCGATGTTCACGTTGAAGGCAAGGACAAGGAATACCTGACCATCACTGTGACCGCAAACTACACCTACACGGATACGATGCTCAGTGCCATCCTGACCGAGATCTCCAAGAAGGTATCGACTGATGCCAATGTGGATATCCAGCAGAGCGGCAGTTGGTCTAAGGTCGGTGTCGTTGTCAAGACAAGCAACACCAAGAGCTATGTCGGCATCGCATTCCAGATCAAGAATCCTGACTACAAGGGCTAACCAAAAAATATCGTCTAACCTTTCGTTCCCCGGAGAGCAGCCGCCCTCCGGGGCTTTTTTATGGCGCAAAAACGGGGCTGCTGCACCTTTTGCGGTACAGCAGCCCCGCTGCCTTGTTTTATTCAATAGCCCTTTACCGAGAACCCGCGCTCCCACGGGTCGGGCGGGATGTCCTTTTGGCGGATGCCGGTGATCTGGATATAGTCGCTTTTCTGGATCATGGCGAACAGGGTGAGAAATTTGTCCGGGTCGCCCTGCACTTCCAGCGTCACGCTGCCGTCATCCTCGTTCTGCACCCAGCCGGTCAGGTCAAGGGTCTGCGCGGCGTACCGCGCACGGTAGCGGAAGCCCACTCCCTGCACCTGCCCGGTGATGGTGTAGCGCCGCCGCACTGTGCCTTCCGGCAGAACGGGCGGGGTGCGGTCCTTTTTGTTTAAAAAGTTGAACATAGCATTTAAACCTTTACCGGGCTCGCCCTCTCCGTCATTGCTCCGCAATGCCACCTCTCCCAGAGTGAGAGGCTTTGGCAGTCCATGCAACGTTTGCTGTTTTGCCAAGGGCTCCCCCTTTGAGGAAAGACTTCCCCCGCACCGGGGGAAGATGTTGCGTAAGCGACAAAAAGGGGAATCTGTCGAGCAAAGCGAGACTGAGAGGGCGAGGAAGCTTTCCTTTCCCTCAAAGCTCCTGATAAGCGGTCATCAGAGCGGGAATGAACTGCTTTTTGCGGCTCACCACGCCCGGCAGCGTCCAGCTGGCATCGGCGGCGGGCTGGGTGTCAAAGCCGTCGGACAGCACCTCGGCGGCATAGCGTCCGTTGCAGATGACCACGCTCTCCTCCTTGGGCACGTCGGTCAGCAGCATATAGATATCTTCCACGTTCTGCTTGTTGCGTGCTTCCTCGAGATACGGCTTCAGCAGCGCCTCGGCGGCGGTCAGGTTCTTGCGGGTCATATAGCTGCCCTGCGCCACGCCAAAGCGGATATCGCCGCACATGAACACCTTGAAGTCCTGCAAGAACACTTCCTCGGCGGTCTTGCCGTCCAGCTTTTCGCCGGCTTCAAACATTTCGTTGGCAAACTCGTTGATGTCCACCCCGGCGATCTTTGCCAGACGGTTGGCGGCGTTTACGTCGATGGGGGTGCAGGTGGGGCTGCGGAATACCAGCGTATCCGACAGGATGGCGGCCAGCAGCAGACCGGCTGTCTTTTGCGGGATGGTCACGCCGTTTTCATCGTACATCTGGGTGACGATGGTGGCGGTGCAGCCCACCGGCTGGTTGCGGAAGTACACCGGGCCGCTGGTCTCCAGACTGCCGATGCGGTGGTGGTCGATGATCTCCAGGATCTCGGCCTGATCAAAGCCCTCCACCGCCTGTGTGGCTTCGTTGTGGTCCACCAGAATGATGCGGCGCTTGCGCAGGTTGATGATGTTGCGGCGGCTGATCATGCCGCAGTACTTACCGTCTGCGTCCAGAATGGGGAAATACCGGTGGCGCACCTTTGCCATCACGCGGGTGACGTCTGCCACCGGGCTGACGAGGGTGAATTTAATGATATCGTCCCGAGTCATGTAATAGGAGATAGGTGCACACTGGCTGATGAGCTTTGCCGCCGCGTAGGTATCGCAGGGGGCGCTCATGATGGCTACGCCGGTCTCGGCGGCGATATGCTGGATGGTGCGGCCTACCTTTGCGCCGTTGCAGATGATGATGAGAGAAGCTTCCTTCTCGATGGCGCAGAGCTGGCTTTCGTAGCGGTTGGTCAGGATGACGATATCACCCTTTTCCATGCTGCTTTCCAGCATTTCCGGAGTGGCTGTGCCGATGCGGATGTGGCCGGTGGTGCACACTGCGTCCTCGCTGCCCACCACCATGGTAGCGCCCAGCGTTTCCAGAATATTGCGGTAGCTGGTGCGGCTCTTGGCAAGGATGCCGGTGTCGAACAGATCCATGTTGGCGGTGGCGATATCCTTCACCGTGATGACGCCCTGCAGTTCGTCCTCCTCGCTGGTCACGGCAAGGGTGTCGATCTTCTGGTCGCGCATGATCTCCCACGCCTTGCGCAGGCTGGTAGAGCCGGGGATGCCGGGGATCTGCCGGTAATCCACGTCCCGGATCTTAGGGTTGACATCGGTGCACATCCGGGGCGGCGTGACCCCGAACTTTTTCAGCACGAATTCTGTTTCCTGATTCATCTTGCCCGCACGCCGGGCTTCGCAGACCAGATCACTGGTCTTGTTTTTCAGCTCTGCATAGGCAATGGCAGAGCAGATGGAGTCGGTGTCCGGGTTGCGGTGCCCGATGACAACGACCTTGTGCGCAGTTTGCTGCATAGTGTACCCCCTTATGGGTCCTCAACTTCTTATCATATATCTTATCATTTACCAAACAGCGCCCCTCTCCTGCACAGCGGGGCGGGCTGCAACCTTATTTTAACACAACTGCGTCCGGGGGTAAAGGGCAACAAACGGCTTGACCTGACCGGCAAATTGCTTTAAGCTTATAGAAAATATTGCTGATACGGAGGAATCCCCCATGAAAAAGCTTTCCCGCCTGCTGCTTGTCCTCGGCCTTGCGCTGTGCATAAGCCTTACCGCCTATGCCGAGGACGCGCCCGCTGCCCAGCCCACAGCCAAGGAGCCCCGCACCCTGACCGCCCGCACCGGCACCGAGACCTCGCTGTGGAACGCTTACGCCTTCCTTGCCCAGCACGGCACAGCCTACCGCTTTGCCCCCTGCGCGGTGCAGACCCCGGCAGACGCCGCCGGTACCGCCCCTGCCGAGGATGCCGTGGCGGTGCTGCGGCTCTACACCACCTATGTGGAAAAGGATACGCCCGTCAACATTGACGGTCATGTGTTTCTTGCGGTGACCAACAACACTGACGCCGACCTTGCGGTGGGCGGGCTTTCCATTGCGCCGGACACCAGCATTACCATGGGCACCCGGGGCAACAACCGGGAGCACGCCGGGCTGTGGTACAACGTCGAAAGCTATAATACGCACTATCTCCCGGATTTTTATGTCAACCTGACCTGTCTGCAGCTGTCCATGAACGCGGAGCAGCTGGCAGCTGTGAACGCCGCCCTTGCCAAGGCGGACAAGTGGTCGGCATGGCACAACTGCGCCGCCTTTGGCGCGGCGGTGTGGAACACCGTGTGCACCGACAAGGTAGACCCCGGCACTCCGCCTACCCCGGCAAGCCTTGCCGCCAGTGTGCGCAGCTGCACCGGCAAGTGGAATGCTGACCCGGCAGTGCCCTTTGACTACGTTGTTTACTACGGCTACCCTGCCGTGCCCAGCAAAGAATTTGCCTGAGCAGGAAAATTATTGTATACAACACTTGCATTTCGACATCTTCCGCTGTATGATAGAGGTATTCGAGCTTTTTTGTCATTTGCAACGGAGGACAGCATGAAATCGTCCAAATTCACATCCACTCCCCTGTTTCCACGGCAGGCGCTGGTGGCGCTGCTGCTGCCGCTGATCGCGGAGCAGGCGCTCAGCGTGACCATTGGTCTGGCTGATACCTTAATGGTATCCTCGGTGGGCGAAGCCGCTGTGTCCGGCGTGAGCCTTGTGGACAGCTTCAACACCCTGATGATCCAGATCATGAGCGCACTGGCGACCGGCGGTGCGGTGGTCACCAGCCAGTACATCGGCCATCAGGAGCCAAAAAACGCCAAGGCGGCGGCTGCGCAGATTTTATTCGTGCTGTCCAGTTTCAGTGTGCTGGTGGCGGCGGTGGTCATCGGCGGGCGGCACGCCATCCTGCGGGGCATCTTCGGCTCTATTGACGCGGACGTGATGCACTACGCCGAGACCTACTTTCTGCTTTCGGCGCTGAGCTACCCCTTCATTGGCCTGTACAACGCCGGTGCGGCGCTGTTCCGGGCGCAGGGCAACAGCAAGATCAGTATGCTGTCCAGCCTGGTGATGAACGTGGTGAACATCGGCGGCAACGCGGTGCTGATCTACGGCTTCGGCATGGGGGTCATGGGCGCGGCGCTGGCAAGCCTTGTGTCCCGCGCCATTGCCTGCGCAGTAGTGCTGTATCTGCTGCAAAAGCCGGGCTGCGCGCTGCGGGTGGACAGCCTGCGGGCGATGGCACCGAACGGCGCGCTGATCCGGCGCATCCTGCGGGTGGGCATCCCTGCCGGCATCGAGAACGGGATGTTCCAGATTGGCAAGCTGTCGGTCTCCAGCCTGACCTCCACCCTTGGCACGGCAGCCATTGCCGCAAATGCGGTGGCAAATACCACCACCACCTTTTTGAACATTCCCGCCAACGCCGTGGGCATGGCTGCCCTGACCGTGGTAGGCCAGTGTCTGGGCGCAGGCGAAAAGGAACAGGCGATGTACTACTCCCGCCGCCTGATGCTGACCGCCTACTGCGGCGCGTGGGTGATGAACCTGTCGGCGTTCTTCTTCGCCAACCGGTTCGCGGTGTCCCTGTTCAACCTCTCGCCGGAAGCGCAGGCCATGGCGCTGGACATCATGGTGTGGTTCAACATTGTTTCCCTGTTCGTGTGGCCGTCCAGCTTTACCCTGCCCAACATCCTGCGCGCCGCCGGTGACGCCCGGTTTACCATGACCGTGAGCATCGTGTCCATGTGGACGTTCCGGGTGGGCTTCTGCTATCTGGCCGTGCTGTGCTTCGGCGGCGGGCTGCTGAGCATCTGGATGGGTATGTATCTGGACTGGGTGTTCCGTTCGCTGTGCTTCTATCTGCGCTTCCGCCGGGGCAACTGGCTGGAGCAGAGTGTGATCTGATTTTTTCTTTTTGCAGGAAACCGCCGCTCTGATTCGTATTATCAGCAGAAGAGCGATGGTATTTTTTACAAGTTCCACAAATTATTTTTTCAGCACTTGACAAAGTTTTCACCTTTCGTTCTTGCAATCTTCATCGTTCGGGCGTATAATTTCTCAATGCTATCGAGTTCTGCTCTTCTGCAAAAGGAGGCTATTCTATGAAACGCAGCTGGCTTGCGCGCCACCCGGTCGGGTTCATGGCGCTGTATTCTATATTTTATCTTTCCGTTTTTCACTATCTGGAGTCAAACGTCCCCCTGCGCAGCATTCTGGTGCACTGCCGTCTGGACGATCTGATCCCTTTCTGCAAATATGCGGTGATCCCCTACTTTGCATGGTTCGTATGGATCCCCTTCACCCTGTTCTATCTGCTGTGGAAAGCCCCACGTGAGGACTTCTGGCGGCTGTGCCTGCCGCTGTTCTCCGGCATGACCATTGCACTGGCGTGCTACGCCGTGCTGCCCACGGCGCTGGACCTGCGCCCCTATTGGGTGCCGGGCAGCGATATCTTTGCGCGGGTGGTGCGCTTTTTGTACCGCACCGACACCGCCACCAACGTCTGCCCTTCCATCCATGTGTTCAACTCGGTAACGCTGCTGCTGGCGTACTACCGCAGCCATATCTTTGATGCACCGCGCCGCCGCTGGATGCGTCCCGCAGCCGCTGTGCTGTGCATTTCCATCGTCTGCTCCACCGTGCTGCTCAAGCAGCACAGCTGCATCGATGTGGCCTTGGGTGCGCTGCTGGCACTGGCGCTGGACAGCGCCTTTACCGCCCTCGAGCGCAGCCAGCTGCCCCAGGTGCGGAGAGCTTAAGGAAGAAAGAAAAAACGACCCCTGTCAGCGCCTTTGGCGCTGGCAGGGGTCGTTTTTTCATTTCCTTTTTAAAACAGCCCCTCGGGCAGGCAGATATCCTGCTTGGGGACTTTTGCCCACGCAAAGTCCGGCACAAGACTTTCCGGGGTGCGGGGCGCTGGCTCCGGCTGCAAGCCGTAGGCATACGCCAGCTTGCCGATGATCTCCGGGGCGGTGTACTTTGCCCGCAGGTTTTCAAGGCTCTGGTCGCCGTCCCGCTTGGACAGCCGCCGCCCGTCCGCTGCCAGCAGCAACGGGCAGTGGGCAAAGCGGGGCGGCTGCAGACCCAGCAGACGGTACAGGTACAGCTGCCGCGCCGTGGAGGAAAGCAGGTCTGCCCCGCGCACCACCTCGGTGACACCCATGCGGGCATCGTCCACCACCACCGCCAACTGATAGGCAAACACCCCGTCTGCCCGGCGCAGATAGAAGTCGCCGCAGTCCCGCAACAGGTTCTCCGTGTGGGTGCCCATGCAGCCATCCGTAAAGGTGATGGCCTCATCCGGCACCATCAGGCGGTAGGCAGGGGCTTTCTTTTTGCGCTTTTCTGCGATCTCTTCCGGCGTCAGCCCCCGGCAGGTGCCCGGGTAGATGACGTTGCCGTCCGAGGTATGGGGTGCGCTGGCGGCGTGCAGCTGAGAGCGGGAGCAAAAACAGGGGTACACCAGCCCTCTCTGCTCCAGTTTGTGGTAGCTTTCGGTATAGATGTCCCCGCATTCGCTCTGGTAATAGGGCGCGTGTGCGCCGCCGGTGCTGCCGCCCTCGTCCCATGTAAGCCCCAGCCACGCAAGGTCCTGCTCCAGTAAGTCGGCATAAACGCGGGGACAGCGCTCGGCATCCAAGTCCTCGATGCGCAGCACGATGCGCCCGCCCTGACTTTTTGCGCTGAGCCATGCCAGCAGGCTGCACGCCAGATTGCCCAGATGCAGCCGTCCGCTGGGGCTGGGCGCAAAGCGCCCGGTGACCGGGCGGCTGGTGGATACAGGGACTTGGTTTTGCATGGGTGTGCTTCCTTTCGCTTTTACTGGTTTTTTCTCATTATAAGCCCTTGCTGTGCAAAGGTCAATGCGCATAAAAAAGCCGCCGCAGGCGGCAATGCCTGCGGCGGCTGTAAGGTCGGCTGCTCAGTGCAGTTCCGGCCAGTAGCCCTTGTTGGCTTCGATCATATCGTCCAGAATGGCCTTTGCAACGCTCATGCTGGGCACAGTCTTGTTCAGGGTAAAGGCCTGCAGCACCTTCTCGTAGCTGCCTTCCACGCAGCCCTCTACCAGCAGCTTTTCGCTGTTGAGCTGCTGCATCATCAAGCCCTGCTGGAACAGCGGGATGTTGTCCCGGGCAATGACCTCCGGGCCGTTTTTGCCGATGTAGGCGGGCAGCTCCACCATTGCGTCATAGGGCATATTGGGGATCGCGCCGCGGTTCTCGGTGATGATGAGGAAGCGTGCCTTGGTGTCGTTCTTCAGCGCAGCGGAAAGATCTGCGATCCAGTCGCCGTGGCTGCCGGCATAGAAGGTGTTGGCGTCCACCTCGCCGGTCTTGAGGTAGTGGTCGATGCCGTCGAACAGGTTCTTTTCGCGGGTCTCCTCCACCTCGTTGGCGCGGGTGTGGTTCGGGTCCGAGTGCTCCACGAACTCCTTGGCCTGCAGATAGTAGTTCAGGTAGGTGTTGGGCAGGTACTCCGGGAAGTTTTCCATGATCTCGTACTCGCCCTTCCACACATAGTACCAGCTGCCCTTGGTGTGGCGGTTCTGGCTGCTGGAGGAGGTCAGCGCGCCCATGCCCTTGAGGTAGCTTTCCGGCAGAAGGATCTTGTTCTCCTTGATGTAGGCGCGCAGCTTGGGCATCAGATCCTCGCCGTGGTACTGGATGGAGGTGAACCAGCCAAAGTGGTTCAGACCAAAGTAATCGTAAACGATCTCCTTCTTGTTCTGGATGCCCATGGCAGCTGCCACCACGTCAATGATGGCGATGGGCATATCACAGATGTTGATGATCCGTGCCTTCGGGCGCAGCTTGCGGCAGGCTTCGGATACGATGGCGGCGGGGTTGGAGTAGTTCAGGATCCAGTAGTCCTTCTTGGCATACTTTTCCACATCGTCGATCAGCTTGATCATGGGGAAGATGGTGCGCATTCCGTAGGCCATGCCGCCGCAGCCGCAGGTCTCCTGTCCCACGCAGCCGTGGCGCAGGGGGATCTTTTCGTCCTGCTCCCGCATGGCGTAGCCGCCCACGCGCATCTGGGCAAACACAAAAGAGGTGTCAGTGTAAGCCTGCTGCACATCGGTGGTGACCACCAGCTTGATGTCGGTATTCAGTTCCTTGTGCAGGACCCAGTCCACCACAACGGCAACCTTGTCCTGCCGCTCCTTGTTGATGTCGAACAGACGGATCTCGTCCACTTCCAGTTCTTCCCGGCGCAGGGCGATGGATTTGACGATACCGGCGGTAAAAGTGCTACCGCCGCCAGCGATGGTAATGACCATAGTATAAACGCTCCTTTTTTGTATTTTCAGGTTAGCCCGGCGCAGTCCGCCGGGGCACGGAAAAGCGGTTTACTGGTTTTCCAGCTGTGCTTCCACAGCACGCTTGATATCGGCTACCTGCAGACCGTAAACGATCTGGATATCGGTACCCTTTTTCACGATGCCGCTGTTCGGCAGCTTGTTGATGGCAGCTTCGTCCAGCTTTGCGGGGTCCTTGATGTTTACCCGCAGACGGGTGAAGCAGTTGTCCACCGACAGGATGTTCTCCTTGCCGCCCAGACCATCGATGACGCACTGCACCTCGGCAGCGTTCTTCACGCTTGCCTTCTTGGCGGGTGCATCGCTCCCCGCGGTCTCGGTGCTCACCTCTTCCCGGCCGGGGGTGTGCAGGTTAAAGGCCTTGATCAGCAGGGTGAACACCACAAAGTACACTGCGATCTGGCACAGCGCCAGCAGGTACAGGGTGGGATAGTTGGTCTTATCTGCACCGGCGGAAAGGTTCATCAGCACCGAGCCGAGGAGGTTGGTGGTAAAGCCGGTGACATGGAAGATGTGCAGCAGCACGATGAACAAGCCGGAAATGCAGGCGTGTGCCACCCACAGGATGGGAGCAGTGAAGCAGAACATAAAGTCCAGCGGCTCGGTGATGGAAGCCAGAGAAGCGGTAAAGGCCAGCGGCACCAGAACGGCAGCGGTCTTTTTGCGGTTCTCCTTGCGGGCGCAGAAGATGAAGGCCGCCACGATGCCAAAGTAGCCGAAGGTCTTGGTGAAGCCGGTGTACATCCACACGATGCCGTCCGAGAAGGGCAGACCCATGCTGTACTCCATCATCATGACGATGTAGGAGCCGGTGTAGGTGGCATCGCCCACGGTCAGGCTGTTGCCCAGTGCAGAGAACTGGAAGGGGGTGTAGATGAGGTGGTGCAGGCCGGTGGGGATGAGGAAGCGCTCCAAGAAGCCGTACAGGAACAGGCCGAAGTTGCCGGAGGTGGCGATCAGGTCGGTCAGTGCGCTGATCACGTTCTGCACCGGCGGCCAGAAGAAGCAGGAGCCAAAGCCGAACAGGATGGAAAAGACCACCATGCAGGTAAAGGACCAGCGGTTGCCGGAGTAGATCTGGGTGATGATGCCCTTGAACTGCTTTTCACAGGTGCGGTTGTACACCCAGCCGCAGACCAGACCCAGCAGGATGCCGCCAAACACGCCCATATCCACCGTCTGGATGCCGAACACGGTGGACTGACCGGTGCCGTACAGACCCACCATCGGGTCAGGCTCTGCCAGCATACCCAGCTGGGTCAGGGTGACATTGCCGGCGGTCAGGTACATAAAATAGCTCATCAGGCCGATGATGGCAGCCTGCTGCTTGTTCTTTTTGGCAAGCGCTGCTGCGATGCCCACGCAGAACATCAGGCTGAGGTTGTTGATGATGACCATGATGCAGTTGTAGATCAGCTGTCCCAGCAGCTTGATGGGGGTCCACTGCAGAACGGGGATCATCGCGCTAAGGCTTGTGCTGGTAAGCAATGCGCCCAGCACAAGGATCAGGCCTGCTGCCGAGATATACGACAGCGGTGAGAGCATGGCTTTGGAGAACTTTTCCAAGCCATTCATGACTTTTTCTTTCATCGTGTAATACTCCTCACTTTTTGACTTGACTGTTTTGGGGGATGATTTCTATTCCGCAGGGCTTCCGGACGCCCTGTTGAAGCGTTTTATCCTACGATCTTGGTCAGGTGGATGAGCAGATAGACCTGCTCCTGATGATCCAGCTCGTAATCAAATTCCTGCCGCAGATAGGCATTGATGCGCTGTAAGCACACCTCGTTGCGGCTGTCGCGCTGCAAAAGCACCGTATACATGGATTCCAGCCCGGCGTCCTGCCAGGGAGTGTGCCGCAGAATGCGCGCCGCCAGAAACTTGAGGTGTACGGTCAGGCGGGTGGTCTCAAGGCTTTCTTCCTCAAAGGTGCAGTGATAGGTATCGCAGATGATCTCCTTGACCGCCTTGACGAACTTTACGGTATCATAGGCCAGCGCACCGTCCGCCGCACCGGCTACCAGATGCAGGGCAATGTAGCCCGCTTCGTCCTCCGGCAGCTGTACGCCGCAGAACTGCCGGACAAGTTCCAGCGCCCTTTGCCCCACTGCGTACTCCTTCGGGTACAGCATCCGGGTCTCCGAGAGCATGAGGTTAGGCAGAAAGGTGCCCTTTTCCACACGTTCCAGCGCAAAACTGATGTGGTCCACCAGCGAGATGGTGCTTTTGCTGCTGAGCAGGATGCCCTGCTCCTCTGCCGCCAGCGAGATGCGCTCGGCGGCCTGCATCACCTGCGGGGTAACGTTATCCAGCATCTTGAGGAACTTGGTCTGCAGCTCGTTCTGCACATAGTACACCTTGGAAACGCGGCTTTTGTCGATCACGTCCCCCGGGCGGCGGCCAAACCCAAGCCCGTTGCCCACGAGAATGGCTTCCCTGCCGTCCGGCATGACCACCGACACCGCATTGTTATTGAATACCTTTACAGCCTGCATCGCCGCACTCCTCCGCTTCCATGCCGCAGCTCTTGTGAAAAAGAAAAAGGGCACAAGAACCAAAGGGATGCCGTTGCCGCCTTCCCTCTGATGCTCATGCCTGATCGAACAGTTACACGCACTGATAAATTCACTTGTCTGCTTTTGATTATACGAGCCAGTGCAGAAAATGTCAATGCGTTGAACTGCCCGAAATTCAAGCTGCATTTTTGTATATCCTGCACAGGTGCTGCTTGAAATTCGTCCTGCGCAGAACGATTGACAACGCCGGGCGCAGAACGTATACTTAGGGTGTAGATCCCGCATTGCTCCGGCGGCTTGCCGGAGCACCAGTTACGGAGGTTTTTCTTATGACATCGAAATATATCCGCTCCCTTGCGCTGCTGCTGTGCGCCGCTTTATTGGGCTGTCTGCTGGCAGCCTGCGGCGGCTCTGCAAGCAGCCCCGCATCCAGCGCTGCACCCGCCTCGGACAGCGCATCCGCTTCCGGCAGCACCGAGCTGCCTTCCTCCACCGCAGAAGCCAATACCGGGGAGCTGAACCCCGGCAACTTTGACGAGAACTCGGTGTTCTCCATCACCGGCACGGAAAACGCCTTTGCGCCCTGTCTGGGCTGGGGGCCCGGGGTATCCGGCTGCTCCTTGAAATCGGTCATCGCGGCGGCATCGCTGCTGCACTGGGCCGAGGACGCACGGATGTCCAGCCGCTCCCCGGAAGCCATTCAGGAAGCCTTTTACAGCTGGTACGACGGCCTGACCGACAGCCAGCAGGAGGGCTTTGCCGAGGCATGGCCGCTGATCAAGGACGCCGCGCTGGACCTGCTCAGCGATAAGGACAGCATGACCGGCCGCATCACGGACGCAGGGCTGGACGCTGACACCCTGCCCGGCTGCACCCTGAAAAACTGGCAGGCGCTGCAGACTGTGCTGGACGGCATCGTGCCGGAGACAAACGGCGAAGCTTAATAAAACAAAAAAGCATCTGCAACCATCGCTTCTGAATTTCAGAATCAGCGATTTTGTTGCAGATGCTTTTTCTTTAGCGGGCTCGCCCTCTCCGTCACCTACGGTGACACCTCTCC
>ENA-OXEW01000420-OXEW01000420.1-human-gut-metagenome-genome-assembly--contig:-NODE-420-length-19783-cov-32.960209_pt1 | contig 19783 bp, 15 predicted proteins | sample MGYA00249363_ERZ652259 | MGnify/ENA primary metagenome ERZ652259 (study PRJEB26925, sample SAMN05826541) | human gut metagenome | biome: ENVO:2100002; feature: ENVO:00000062; material: ENVO:00002003...
GAGATTGCCTCTTGTCTCGTGGGCTCGGAGATGTGTATAAGAGACAGCTTTAATATCTTCTTTTGAGTGATTAATTCCACTATCTGTTGCTCCAGTATCATAAGCGAATCTTTCCAATATTTTATCTTTCATAATATAATCTCCTTTCTAATTTTTAAATGGTGTACCTTTATACTCCACCATATCGCAAAACTAAGTACGCAATATTTTTAAATTGCGAACTAATTATTATGTTGTAGTTGTTTGAGTTGCACTTGCAGTTATGACTATATCACCATTACATCCATTAATAGTTATTTTTCCATCTGCATATGTACTACTTGTTACATCTATACCTCCCATAGTAACTGTTACTGTATTTATTGTATATCCATCATTAGGTTTTAATACTATTTCATATTTAGAAATATCAAATAAATATTTAAAAGCAGATGTTGTATTTACATTAGTTAAATTTTTAGTTATTTTATAATAAGTTACACATGGGCAAATTCTTTCTATAAAACTAATTAGAGCAGTAGCATATTTACTTGAACCATATATATTATGTAAATGTACTTGGTCATTAGATAAACCACCATTTTTGTTATAATTAATAGATATGCCACCTTCATGATACATATCTAAATAAGGAATACCTTCACTTCTACACACATCAATCATAAGATTTGCTTTTTCTTCATTAAATGATAATGCAGGAGGAGGTACAATTACTCCTATACCAGTCATAGGATAATTATATCGTATTTCCTCAATAGCCCATTTCATTACAGAAACCATAGAACCAGTTGAACTTGCAGTATCACTTATAGTACCATTAGAATTATCAGGATTTGTACCCCAAGCTAGTAATATAACATCATAATCAATTCCGTCAGAGATTAATTTATTAACTTTTGCAGGACAATCTCCACTATTTGAACCACTCCAATTTGAACCTGCATATCCACTTTGAGTCATATTCATACCTAAATATCTATTTGCTAAATTTAAAAATCCATCTCCAGTTTTTCCGTCTCCTCCTGCGTATTGAGTTAAACTATCACCATAAATTATTAAACTTTTTCCAATAGTATGTTTTGCATATTTTTGAGGAATAAAAGTATCTATATTACTTTTAATAACTTCAGAAAAAGAATCTGAATTAGCTAAATTTGCAATAAAACCTTTTTCATATTTATTAGTAGGTTTTAATGTTTCTGTTTGGAAAGAATCTTCTACTGTCTGTAAAATATCATCAATAGGATTATAGTCCATTATTGTATATAATTCATTATGTCCTGTGGGATAAGATTGAGCACCGCCTGTAGTAGGAGAACCAGTTAAAAATCCATAAACACCATCAGGAATAACTACTTTATGTAAACAAACAGTAGATTCAATATAATTACCACTACCATCAATATAATCCCATGCACCAAAATCAATAAATTCTTCATTATGTTGAACACCATCACTATCAACATAATTAAATTTTTGATAATTCGTAATTTCAATTCCACTATCACTCAATATTGTAGTTGGATTTGTAGCTATATCAGGATTACTAAAACCTATTATAGTTATTCCTGGAGAATATCTATTTCTAACAAGTCTTCTTATATACCAAGTACCTGGAGTTAATGGTAATAAAAATATACCATATCCATTTCCAGTAATACCTAATTTTGTAGCCCATGTATTATAAGACGCATTATACCATCTATATTGTAATTCCCTTTCACTTTTAGACTCATCAGGGATAGTAAAAGGATAATTACCTAATATAGTATTAAATAATACATCTGCGTAATTATAACATCCAACAGCTTTAGTAGTTGTCGTTTCTACAAAATCAGTTTTATTCGGTATGATTATTTTATCTGTACTATTATTATCTTCACTAAATTTATTCAAAGTATTTGTTTCTATAGCAGGACTTAAATATTTAACAAGTGGAGTTTTCCAACTTTCATTTAAATCTGTATCAACAGTTTCTAATTGAAAAGGTGTTTCAAAACCGTATATGCTTAATGTGCAATATTGTTCATGAGGACTTGGAGTTCCATCAGCTCTGAATAATCCAATTAAATCATAATTTGATGTAAGTGTAAAAGTATAATACTCAACACCATATATTGTTTCTTTTGCTAAAGTTCCTACACTTTGCTTACTATTATTAGATTCGTTTAATGAATATATAGTATTTGGAGCATATAATTCTGTACTCCATGTCGCACGAACATAATATTTTGTATTAGCTTTAACATTTCTTATAGCAAGATAATTAGAATCAGTTTTAATTTTTTCCAAATCAAAAACATTTTTATATAATTTATTAACTAATGTTGTTTTATCAATACCTATACTTCCATCTTCTATTGTTAATGCACTTAATGTGCCATCATCAATCTTGCTTTGAATTATACTTGTTAATTGTTCATCTGTAACTACTGCTGTAGGTATTTCTACAGTTGCTATTTGAGTACCATCATTCATAAGTTTTAGAGTTTGACCATCCATACTCATTGTTATTTTGGATAGGTCAGCGTTACTTCCACTTATTTCAATACCAGTTCCTAAAAGTGTACCATCTTGTTTCTTAATATAAACTTTTCCATCTGTATGTTTTACAAGAGATAAGTTCGCAATATCTTTAAATCGTGCATCTATCTGATTCTTTGAATAAGTTTCAATTTTTTTGTAATAATTTGATAAATCTATTGTCACTTCTCCACTCCCACCTCCTGTATTTCCGCCTGAACTTCCTGTATTTTCTCCTATACTTTCACGCACATCTGCTAATAGTAAGAATGTACTAACTTTCACATCATCCTTTTCTATAGTGAATAACATTTTTAGCGTTCCTGCTACCTTTGTTATAGAACTATCCATAACTGCATCGAAGGAATTATCATGTATATTTTCTATTACACCATCGTTTATTATTTCTCCATCTGCTCTTTTGTATTTTGCAGTAACAGAGCAACCAGCCAAATTAACTGGTTGCCCATCTTCATACACATTTATTTTAATTTTATTTCCTCTATCTCCCTGCACTAATTTAAGAGATTGAAATTTCTCTTGCTTCAAATCGCTATCTATATCAAAATCTCTCATGTTGCACCTCCTCTTAACTGTTTAATATGCTCCAATATGTACTACTTCTTATATTTGCATCATCATTATAGAATTTAAGTAGGTTTATCAAAACTCCACCATTGCTAATATAATTTTTGAATGCTGATTTGTATCTAGATAGTACACCATTGTTATAGGCAATTCTGTACGTATCAGAAAAGCTATAATTTTGTATTGTACTTGTTCCCCACTCTAAAATATAGACATCAAATCTTTGTGGATTTGAATAATTACTAAAACAAGCACTGCTTGTACTTCCTGCTACAATATCGAAGTCAAAACAAGCTATACCACTATCTGTGACCGTAAATATACCATCTAATGTAACTTTTATTCCGTTTGCATTAGTCCAAGTTTGCCCCTTTAGACCTGGTATGTATATTTTTGTTCCATACGGGATATTTTGTGCTGCAACTGTTTTACCCATGTGTGTTCCGAGTCCACTTCGTCCAGAACTATTACTTTCTGTAGCTGCATAACAAGTACATCTAGCATCGTGTAATTTGTATATATAATTCTTGCCGTCTATCGTTCCTTTTTCATTAAAGCAGTTAACATATTCCTCTTTCACAGTTGTCCCTCCTGTAGAACTTGCGCTATCCGCTTTGTCTAACTCAGGCAATCTTATAAAGAAGGCTTGTTTGCTAAGATTATACTTACTGTAAATAATGCCTTTCTTGTAGCCACTCGCCTCCGCAATATATCCATTCCCCATGTATATAGCGGTGTGATGCGTTCTTACTGTTGCCATATTAGATGTAGTTACTGTGTAGCCGGTATTGGCAAACATTATTATGTCGCCAGGTTTCGCCTTCGTAAATCCACTATCTGCATATCTCCAAAATGTTGCACCATGTTGTTTAGCTGTAGCCTGTAAAGTTCCCATACTACAAGTTAATCCTTTCATATAGCTCATTCCAGCTTTTTCGTAACAACATCCCACAAGAGAACTACAGTCAAAACCGTATGTTACCCCTATCTGTACCCAGCTTGGTTGACTGTAAGTTGTACCACCTACTGTTTCACTTCTGCCCTTTATTGTAACCATATTATTAAGTGAAATTGTTCTCCAATATTGGGAGTACCACGCAGTATGAGCTGTACCCATATTTACTATTTTCATAGCTGTGTCGCATATCGTCTTACGCAAATCTGACACAACCGTATTAGTTCCTCCTGATGTTCCCCCACTAGAACTTCCTCCACTACTTGTAACCTTAGTGCTTGGACGAACCGCCAATACAATAGTACTAGGTTGTTGGTTTTTAACAAGGTCTTTTTTTAGTCCTACATACCAGCCATCTGAGTGTTTCTCTCCAGGATTACTCATCGCCGTAATTATTTGTGCATTTCCGCTACTATCTTGTCCTATGCAAATTGCTCCTGTGCTTATATATTTCCATCTAGTTGGATAGACATATGCTCCACTACTTGTTTTTCTTGCATAAAATAATAAATCACCCTTTTGTAAATTACTATAATCGCTCTTTACTTCAAAGGTTTGTCCCTTATTGTAAAAGTATTGTGCTATTTCTGCACAAGTTCTCGCAAGATTTGAACCATTTGTAGGAACTATTGCTCCTGTATATGCACTATTTTTAGCCATTATGTTATTTCTATAATTGTTAAAGTTTACTAAACTTGAATAAGGAGAATCTGTATAAGAATATCCCATAAGACAAAGTAACATTAAAGTAGATTCATCTATCATTTTCCAATAGTTCCCCGATGTAGATTTCTCCCATATACTATTTGTAGCCCCTTGCGTACCACTTGCACTAGTGTTACATGGTGTAGAATCTCCGTAAGTGAACCCGTTATCCCAACTTTTCGCTGATGTGTAATTATTTCTCGCAGTGTAGTAAGACTCTGCAAAAGATGCCACTTTTGCTCCATCATATAGCTCATTTGTTACTGTAGCTGTTCCAGTAGTTACTTTTACATAGGTTGTATTCCCTGAAATCCATCCGTATTCTCCGTTATAACTTATTTTATGCCATCCAGATGCACTATCGGTTTCTATAATATCTGCTATAAAACCTTTAGATACAACTCCTATCGAATTATAACTTGTGCCTGGTCCACTTCTCACATTAAGATTATCTGCTAAAACTTCTACTTTGCTTACAGTAGTTGTTCCATTTGGATCCCCAGATATAATTTCTACATATTCACTTTTATTTGTTATATATGCATAGCCACCTTCAAATTTTATTTTATACCAACCTGTAGCTGCATCCACTCCTACAATTTCTACTGTATTCCCATTTACAAGTAATCCAGCATATTCTCCGTCTGTTCCTGGAGTTTTACGCACATTAAGAGCATTAGCTAATATTTTACCTATTGCTTTTACATCTGTTCCAATGTCTCCGCTTTCATCTCCTTTAGCCGTTCCTACAACTACCAATTTTATGTTGTCTACTATCAGATAATTGGCTACCTCATCTGAAAAAAATTCTACAGAATACACTCCATAAGTTGCTATTTTATCCGTAAGGTCCTTCGGTAATTTTCTATCTTCTGTAGCATTATAATCTATAATTTGCGCTCCACTTCCATCTCCAGTTAGTGGGCTTGTCAATGCATCTAACTTATAATATGCTGTATATTCTCCGTTAGATAATTGGAATCTAACTCTCGGTATTGGTGCAGTTGTATTATTATCAGCTCTCGTCATTCTTAAGTACATATTGTAACTGTCCAAAGTTTTGAGATAATCCGCCATTGAATCCTCTGTATCATTTACGAACACTGCGTACCCATGCATATATTTATAATCTTCCTTGAATTTTCCTTGTCCTACAAGATTAATCATACTTGTTTCTTCGTTTATTCCTTCGCCTTCGTAGTTTGTATACTGTTGACTTACTCCAAATATGGCTAGAGTATTCGTATTATCATCGGTGCTAAAGGTATCTTGGAATTGTGAATCTTTCTTAACATATGTGTCAAAAGAGTTCACGACAGCGGATGAACCATGTACTTCACATGGGTCTGTCTCTGTGTAAGAAGGTACTTGAATAGAGGGGCTAAAAATACCTCCACTCGCAAGCGTAACAAGTTTGTTTACATTGCCCTGGCAATTAACTAGAAGTACCTTTGAAGAATTGTATACGTCAGCTATTTTATCCATTTTACTTATATCACAGTTTGTGATCTCTAATTGATTACTATCTGCGCACCTAAAACCTACAGAATCTGTTGTATTTCCTCTTATACGAAGTCCATCAAATCTAACATGACTATTATGGCTAAGTTTTAAGCCTGCTACATTTTTAATTTCCACACATCCTAATGTATTTAATTTGCCGGATTCATTATAAGAATCTAGGGTGTTCATTTCGTTGTATTCTGAAGAAGTTACATAAATTCTACATCTCGTATCTTCTATAACACTTCCTTCCTTTACTTGTAGAAGTGCATCTTTTCCTAAATTTATCTGCAATAGAGTTCCATAAAAATCCTGCAATACGATTTTCTCTCTAACTCTTACACCTGCTTCTAAATTAATATATATTGCGTTAAAAAACAAACAACCATTTTCTTTTAAAGTTCTTAAAACAGTCTGAAGACTATCCGCCTTATTTGCTTCGTCTCTTCCCGAACCGTCTCCTGTAGCAATTTTCCCAACATAATAATCTTTTGACCATCCTTGTTGTCTATCTATTATTTGTGCGCTCGGATAATGGTTAAATCTCCCATCTACAGTCATATTAGCAAAATGCGCTCCACTAGCACCTATATCCGCCAGTTCATTCCCGTCTTTGTCTAATATTCTAAAACCTTCCTCGTCCATTACTGTCCTACCTACAAGGGATTCATTTTGGCTCTTATGTAAAATCTGAATGCCTTCCTCATCTAGCTGTATTGCCCCTTCATTTATACGCACTTTACCATCGCTTGATACAGAGAATGTAATATCTCCGTTTCCGTCTGGAACAGTTATATTTCTAGCATCTATATATTGGCCTTTTAGCATACCTGCTAATATCATGTTTGCATTTACTTTTCCATCTGCAGTTAATGCAATATCATACGGTCCTTGGTAACCATTAGCACTATGGGCCAATCCGTTTTTATTAAATCTCCATACATGTATAGCTTCTTCTATGGTAGGACTATCGCAGACTATTAATTCTTCTTTGTTATAGAACACATAACTATCTTTTATACCTGCATTTATAAAACTTTGTATCCATTTTTCAATTGAATTATCATTTTTTTCTATTTCCTTTGAAATATCAATCATCACATCATTTATAGATTTTCTGCCTATATCCTTATTTGATAATTTTATTTCTTCTACTTTCTGTGTTAAAACATTATAATTTCTTTCTATTGCCCTTACAACTACATTTATATTCAATTTGCTTTCAAAAACTGAAACTTTATCTCCTATATAAACTCTTTCAGCTTTTATGTAGTTTTTATATTCTTCGGTTTGACTTAAATCCACAAAATCTATAGTGTAATCAGCACTTATAATATCTACTTTATTTTCTGTATATTCTAATTGCGCTAACCTTTTTAGTTCCGCTTGAGCTTCTTCCAATGTACTAAATCCTTCTGTTTCATCATCTGCAGACTTTACTTTTACATCATTGTAAGTAAATTCTTTAGTATAAGCTCTAGCATAATTATTTATTATGGGGCTATCTATAAAACCATCAATGGTTATTCCATTATTGCCTTTTGGTTTAATTCTAGTTGTAATACTATCTACATTTGTATTAGCTTCAAATCCTTTTAAATTTTTGCATGACTTTATTTGTACCCCTCTATCTTTTCCTACTTTATCAAGTATTTTTAAAAGATATCCTCTTCTTTGTATTTCTCCACCCCAGCGATTGAGGAATGATTGATCACAATCATGTATCGCTTTATACATATTTATATTTTCATAATAAGCGGTGTTTGATGTAGATATATTAGAATACACTTCTAATTCTTTGACTCCTACTGCCCCATCTAATATCCAGTTTATTGCTGCTGTTCCATTTAATCCAGTGGGCCTTACATCATTAAGCCATAAATGTATAGTTTCATATATAGTAACTTGTACAGCATATATGATTACTCTAGTTCGTGTTTTTCTTGGTTTTATAATCCTGAAATATTCATCACCATAATCAACCTTTACCTTCAATATTGCTTCTTCTTGTAGATATTCCCATAATCCTTTGTCGTCAATTATAAATTCTGCATCTAATTCATATGTCCCCTCTAAATTTTCTGTAACCTTGCAACTTGTACAAATATTATCAAGTATTGCATCCCCATTACTTAAAATAACCGTACTTTTGGGAGTATCTTTATTAAAAATACATATTTTTACTATATTACTCATTAATACTCCCCCTTATCTATATATAATCCTTGGACTAATTTCTAATTTAGTTATATTTCCTGTCCATGTTATAGTGTTTTCTCCTACATCTAAAGTAGGAAAATTTCCTATCATATCTATACTTTTACTGTTATTATCTTTATCTAGGCATAAAAAAAGTTTGCTATCTAGCAAAACTCTATCTTCTACATTATTTACTTGTATAGCAGTATTATTAATTGTTACTTTTATATCCCCTGTACCATATATAACTATTTTAGGACTACTTTTAAAGTCTCCTTTATTGTAAACTTTCGTCTCTTTTTCTGTTATTGTTATATCCTTCTCTAGTAAGTTATAATAAAATGGTTCACATAAAAATTTAATTTTAAAGTCTCCATATTCTTCGAATGTCGTTTTTATATCTTCTTCTATAATAACTTTTTTTACAATATTATATCTATTTGGAATAGCATATAGTAGTTTATTATCTTTTGTATTAAAAAGCCATATTTTAATTTTTTCTATCATAAGATCTATATCCTGGTCTAAATCTATAGTTGTTAATATAAAACTTTTTTCTACATTTGGAAAAGTCCCTTTATTTTCTATTAGTGTTCCATTTCTACCTTCTACACTTATTTCTTCATATTCTTCTTGCGCTAATACTTCTGGAGGGCCTTCTACTACTACTATTCCTAATTCTTTCGAACAAATATTATTAAATATTAATTTCTTTTCCATTTTACCCCTCCTTTTTCTTAGTATTTTAATTTCATATTTCTTGTTGTACTATAATCATCTAATTCATCCTGATTTGGTGCTATTGCAGTTCTAGTAAATTCTCTTCCGTCTATATCCAATCTTAGCTCTAATTTTGAAACTATGTTCGATAATCTTCTTACTTCACTCGCTGTAGCATCTTCTTGCATAAATTTATCTAACTTAGAATCTAAGTAATTATAAAAATTATCTAATGGGAGAATAGCCTCTTGTCCAGCCTCTCCACCAGCTAATAATGTATTATTTCTTGCTCCAAATATAGTTGGTTGTGTCATAATACCACCTTTTTTATACCAACTAACACTTATTTTTGGTACACTTGGAGGATTCAAGCTTAATTTTCCATTTATAGAAAAATGAGGTAATCTGATTTTTGGCAAACTTAAATGACAACTACTGAAAAATCCTTTAATTTTTGATAATCCAGAAGAAACTATATTTTTAGCACTATTTATGGCATTGCTAATTGCATTTTTAGCCGAATTGAACTTAGAACTCACGGTACTATAAATTCCACTACAGACACTTGACGCAGTGGACTTCATAGAATTCCAAATATTGCTCATTGTATTTTTAGCACTATTCCAAATATTGCCAATCGTATTTCTAGCTGAATTGAATTTTGAACTCACGGTGTTATATATATGCGAACATCCATTTGTAACGGCAGTTTTCATAGAATTCCACGCATTGCTAATGGTGCTAGAAACTGCATTCCAAATTTCCGTCGCTTTAGCTTTAATTGTATCCCAGTTTTTATACAACAAAACTCCTACTGCTACTAATGCTGTTATTACTCCTATTACAATTAATACTGGAGCACTTATTCCGCCAATAACTCCTGCTACCGCCATTGCTCCAGTTTTTACTGCTGCAAATGCACCGGTCAGCACACTCCATCCACTTGTAAATATGCCTACTACAGAGGATACCATTCCTATTACAGTTGTTATACCTACAAATGCAACCCCTAATGCTACAACTCCTGTTATAACAGTCTGAACTGGCTGTGGAAGATTTGCAAATGTTTGTAATAATGTTGTAATTCCACTTGTAACTGCACTTATAGCAGGCTGTAAATTTGTAAGTAATATTCTTTTCGTTCCTTCTAATGCACTTCCTAAGTCATTGTATCTAACTTTATTCATTTCATCTAGTTTGTCTCTAGAATTATCTATCTCACCGTTAAGATCTCCAAGTGCAAATATAGCTTCTGCAGCATTATCTTCGTACATTGTACCAAATATACCAACACCTACATTGTATTGTTCTTGCTTATCTTTCATCTTTCCAAGTCGTTCTATCATTTCCTGTGTGACTTGTTTAGCACTATCTCCACCTGCAGCATATTTCTTCCTAAATTCATCCGCATTAAACCCTAACTTTTTTAGATAATCATCAGCTGAACCGTCCATAATTCTTATGTTCATTTCCTTGAACGCGTCGCCTAAGCTGTCAATACTAAATGCTCCTGTCTCTGCTCCATTTGCAAGCGCATTAAACATGTCTTCCGCTGAATACCCTGCATTAGCAAACGAAGGAGAATATTCAGTTATTATATCTATTAAATCATCATTCTTATTAAGTCCGCTTTCTGCTCCCTGTGCTATAAGATTATATGCTTCATCTGCTGTAAGTCCAAACTTTTGCATCAATGCGTCTGCTGCTTTTGTACTGTCAGCAATATCTATTTCATAAACATCAGATAATAAATATGCATTTTCCGTACATTGTTTTAAGGCTTCTCCAGCCAAGCCTGTATTTTGATGTACCAATGCCATATTCTCGCCTATATCTGATAGTGATTCTCCAAAATTATCTGCATAAATTTCATTTATTATTCCTTCAAATTCGCCCATTTCATCGTTTGTAAGCCCTAATTGTGCTTGCAATTGATTAAGCGAACTTTGTCCTTCTAATCCAAATTCTTTTACACTGTCTGCTATTCCACTAAATGCATCTGTTAACTCGTCTACACCTTCTATAGCTAATGCATCTTCTAGTGCATTTCTAGCTTTTTGTGCTCCATCTGCAGCATCATTTAAACTGTTATCTAATTCATCAGCAGCACTACTAACTTCATGCAATCTATTTTGGTTTTCCCTTAAATCATTAGATAACTGTCCTATTCTACTTGCTAATTGCTGAGCTTCATTTGAACTTTGTCCTTGCTCTAATACTACATTTTTATATTCTTCTTTTAGTCTATTTAACTCTTGTTGTTGCTGATCTATTTCTGTAGTTAATCTAGATAATGAATTTGTATCATTTCCTAACTGTCCTATTTCTTGTCCAGCTTCTTGACTTGCACTTCTTAAATCATTAAGTCTTTGTGATGTTTGATTTATTTCATTTTGTATAGCTTGTTGTTGAGTTTGTGCTCTAAGTAACTCATTATTAAGATTTCTGTATTCATTGGAGTTTTCTCCAAGTATATTTTTCGCCTGTTCTAATGATTGATTTAATAATTCTACCTTTTGGCTTGATGCTGCATATTGTTGTTGTAATATATTTTGTCTTTGTTCTAATAGATTTATATCGTCTGAATTTCCTTTTAACTGAGTAGCATTTAATCTCAATTCATTCGAAAAAGTAGTCATATCTTTGCTTATATCTCTTATACCAGACCTAAAATCCGAAGTTACAGCTTTAAATTCTATTTGAGCCTGTGTTTTATTTGCCATCTATCTTCCCCTCCTTTCTAATTCTCTTTGTTTTACATAACTAATGTAGTTGTCATATGCTACTTTATTAGCAACTATACCTTCTAAAGAAGATATATCTATATTCCAAAATAAATCCTCGCTTATGCCCAAAATAAGGACATAGTAGGTATAATAATCCTCTATGTCCTCTAGTTTAAATTTAGGTATTTTTATTTTTTTTGCTCCTGTTATCTTCTTTGTTGCTTGGGTAAAGGCGCTCCTGAAATTTTTTTTTGCTTTGGATTAGCTAATTCATTAGCTAAGTTATTTATAAGTACAAAACTTTGTGGTATATTTTCCATAAATTCTTCTTTAGTCATTAAAGTATTATCATCTTGTTCTATATTAGCGCATAAATATGCTGTATATAAAATCGTGATTGAACTAAATGTCGCATCTTTATCTTCTTTTACATATATATTATTGTATTCTTCATATTCTTTTTTTCTTTTATTCTTTAGCTGCAATAATCTAGCAAAATTTAAAGTTAATTTTATAACTTCTCCATTTTGCAATTCTAATTCTTTGAATGTACATTTCATTTTTTATCCCTCTATCTATGCTTTTTTTATTAATTCAAAATTAAATGCAGTTAACCATTTTGTTGCTATCTGAGAGTCAGAAGCTAATTCACTCGCCATGCATTCATATTTTCCAAATCCTTGGTCGTCCGGGGATACTGCAATAGTCATTTCTATTTCTGCTACTTCATCAGCCCCATTTTCTATTTTTTTACTTGTACCAGAATTTATAACACAATTCGGATATGCTAAATATTTTTCTACACCATCTTCGTCTAGCACTTTTGCTACCCATGTAAATTCTGGGTGAATACTATCTCTTCCATATCCGTATACACCTTCTGCAAGCTTGTCTGTAAATATCATTCCATATACTTTAACATATAAGCTCCATAGCATATGCATACTTACAGTTAATGTTCCTGTCCCTGTCCCTCTAGTTCTGGATTTTATTACTACCCCTTCACATTTTTTTGTTACTGTTCTTACATCCATTTCCTCTGTTAAAGAACCTACGCAACCCACTTTTGTAGTTGTTATTTCATTCTCTCCATTAAATTTAATGGCGCTTTCTTTTATCTCATAATCTGAGTATACTTTATTGTAAGCAGTCATTATATATTCAACCCTCCTAACTTGTTTAATATATCATTAACAATATTATCTTTTTCGTTTTCGACACCTTTTTCCATAAATGGATTTTCACTTTTACCTGTACTTGTTCCTATAGCATCCATAGGGAATATAAGATAATTAAATTTAGATTTTGTTGTAATTCTTACACCTAAATTAAAATTTTTATTTGTTAATGAATTTGAGAATTTTGCATGTTTTTTATTTCTATCAGATGCAGGCATACAATTTTCTATAGATCTTATTAATCTGTCTTTTCCTTCTTGGTGTATACATTGATTTATTATATCTTCTGCATTGTCTCCATAATCATTTATAGCTTGTTGTATTTTTTCTACATCCTCAAAATTTAGTGTAAAATTTATACCTGCCATTATAACTCACAACCTTTTTTAGCTTTTGTAAATTCTATTGTGCAAATTTCAACTACTCTATCAGTATTATTTTTTGTTATATAATTAAATGCAATTTCTGTATCTGCTAATTTTAATTTTGTATTTTCCGTTACTTGCTTTATTATTTTAAATTCAAAATCTTCTTCTATATAATCTTCACAAATAAAATGTACCTGATAATATTTGTTATAGTCCATTCTATTTGTTCCTGATCTAGATGTCCTACTTTTGTTAAAGACAAAATAATTCCAATCATCATTTGGTTTTGCCAGTGAACGTCCATAATAAGCTTTATATCCTAATTTTTCTAATGCTTGTTTTATATCATTAAGCAATCTTTCTCACCTCTTCCAAATAGAAGTAAATTTCTTGCTTTTCTCTATCTATATCAAAGTACACAATATCGTAAAGAACATTTTTTATAATAACTTTATCATAGTTAGATATATCTCTATAAAATCTTGTTTTTATTTTTAAACTTAAAGACCTATTTCTAGCTTCTGCAAAATCAAGGTCCTGTTGCCTTTTATTGCATTCTTTATATGCTAATTTGACTATAAACTCTAAATCATCAATAGATTTTATATTTTTTCTAGCTCCAAAGTCACTTTCTTTATTTTTTTCTTTATAAACTCTTATATATCCATCATTAAAATTAGATGTCCTCATTTTGTTCTACCTCATATTTTTGTCTTAATTGCATAATATTGTTGAAATAATTATCGTCAAATTCATTAATGCAATTATTCCATTCATACATACAATAATTAAGCAATAAACTTCTTTCCATTCCATTAGAATAATCTACTTCTGCACCTAATTTAAAATTTAATGCTGATTTTGCATCTTCTAAAATAGCATTCAAACGATTTTCTGTTTCTTCTTCAACCCAAGTTATATTTAATTTTAGCTTCAAATCTTGAAGTAAATTCATATTTTTACCTCCAATAAAATAAGGACTAGAAATTCTAACCCTTATTTTTTATCTTAAGATTCTGCTTTTGTAGTAACAGTACCTTTTACTGTACTTTCTACTGTACCTTTTACTTTAGTATATACATAAGCTTCTTCCAAGTTAGTTATATCTAAGAATAGTGCTACTGTATCATCGTTTGCTTTTCCAGCACCATAAGTTTTTATTTTATAATATCTTAAATCTTCTAAGAATTTATAATCATCTGAGTAAGTTATTATACCTTCTTTTGCTCCACCTATTGCCATAAAATATTCAGATGGTAAACATAATATAGCTGTATTATCAGCTAATTCGTTTGAGATAACCACATCTGTTGGGAATGGGAATACATTTTGTGCAAATGTTCCATTAACAGTTAATACTGTAGATGCTGGCATAACCTTTGTAAGATAATCAGTTTGATTGCATATAAATAAAACTGAACTGAATTTTCTAGTTTTTCCTCCATGTACTTTACTATTATCATCTGTCCATTTTTCTGTTTTAGATAATTTTGCAAGCACCTTTCCGTATTCTTTAGGCATAAATGATGTTAAAGCTACTTTTGTTTTGTCTGGATAAACTCCACCTGTTACAGTTACACCATGAGATACATTTTTACATAGTCCAACCGGTTGGTTTTTACCAGTACCTGCAACTATAGCTTTTTCTAATCCACATAATAAAGCATCTTTTAATACAGTTCTTATGTAAGAATCTAAGAAAGTTGGACCTAAATCTAACATATCTAATGGAATTGCAGCAAATGCACTTAATTTATTTTGAGTTATATCAACAATTTTAAATGCAGATGTTATTTCTTTAGTTATTGTAGAGTTTAATTCACCCCACACTGCTGTATCTATCGTATGATCATTCAGTATCCATTTAGTTAGATATTTACAATAAGTAAAATTAATTTTATCTAATAAAGGATGTTCTTCAACTAACTCTTTAAATACATCTTCGATTATAGTTTCTGGCATAATTCCATCTGGTGTCCCTGGTAAAGCTGCAAATGCCTGTTGTGGGTTTGCAGATTTACTTGCTTCAATAAATTTCTTATAGTAATTTTCTTCTGCTGTTGTTAATTGTCTATATCCTCTTTGAGCTAATATAGATTTATCTTGTGTTATTTGATATTCCAAAAAGTCAGCTTTTATATCATCAACTACAGACTCTTGAAATTCTACCCATGCTTGTTTTATTTCTTCTTCATTCCCTCCAGCTAATGCAGCTTGCATTTTAGATGCAACTTCTTGTTGTTTTAATTTCTTATTTCCTAATATTGACATTTCATTTCCTCCTAATTATTCAAATTTTTTATTACATTAAAAAAAGAATCTATTTTAGATTCCTTTGGTTCCTTATCGTCATCATCATCGTTGTTATTATCATTGTTATCATCGTTATTGTCGTCATTATCGCCATCTTTATTATCGTCATTATCTTTTTTAGCATTTAATATAAGCTTCATTAATGATTTTTTAACAGATTGACTAACTTCTTCAGCTTCTTTTTCATTTACAATAGCTGTTGAAAATCCCATTTCTAATGCTTCTTGTGGTGTTATCCAAGTCTCATCATCAAGCATCTGTTTTAACTCTTCTTCTGTTATATTTACTTCTTGCATATAAGCATTAACACTGGCCTGAGTTATTTTATCTAAATCATCTGCTTGTTTTCTTAATTCATTGGCATTTCCACTTGTCCAACTCCATGCATTATGTATCATTAGTAAAGATGCAGTGGACATTACTCTTTCATCTCCAGCCATAAACACAACTGAAGCAGCACTACATGCAAATCCATCACATACAGTTTTTACTGTTGCTTTATGTCTTTTTAGTTGGTTGTATATCGCTAATCCTTCTGCAACTTCACCACCATAACTATTAATATATACATTGATGACATCACACTCTAATCCTTCAATTTGTTTAGATAATGTATAGCTTGATATATCTCCTTCAAACCAATCCCACGATGTTATGTCTCCATAAATTTGAATATCTACTTCATTATTATTTTGAGTTAATTGAAAATATTTTTTACTCACCTGTTTCACCTCCTTCATTATTACTTTTTACATCTCCTATTAATCTATTTTCCACTGTATCATAGTTTTTAGTTATCCAGTGTTGTCTACTAAATTCTGTATTTAATGGTTGCATACCTAATAATTCTCTAATATCATCTATACATAGAGGACCCGATGCAATAAGCTTGTCTACTTTTTCGGCAACATCTAATATATCTATGTGGTTAATAGTTGATGTATCTACTTTTACATAATTTCCTTTAGCCCAATTATCATAATCTATAGATGTTTTTCTAGTAATTTCCTCCGAAATCATATCGGCTATTGGGTCTATGCAAAATGTAAGAAATATTTTTACTATATCATTTATGTTAGTAATATTACCTAGCATTAAACTTACTGGTATTTGAAATGCTTGCGCTACTATTTCAAACATTTCTTTTCTCAAGTTCCTAAAATCAGAGCTATCTTTATTTGCAGTTGGAGAAACATCTTGTAAATCATATCCTTTATATTGCGGATATACTGCATTTTCATTTTCTATAAAAGACTTTAATTGTTTTTGGATAACTTCTCTGTAAGTTTCTTGAAATTTTTCATCTGATGCTTTAACTTGATCTAAAATCAACTTATATTTTGTACCATTACTTTTTTTATAATTTTTAGCAGCATAACTCATTAATTCTCCATATTGCTCATAAAGTCCATCTATTAAATGTTTAATATGTGAATTATTTAATTTCAGTCTTAATATTTCATCAGATTTAAAAGTTTTATTTAATTGTATATTCCCAATTACAACACCTTTATATAAATTTCCTAAAATGGGGTACTCGTCTACAGAATAACTATCAGCGCAATATAAATTATCATTTATTTCAATAATTATACTTTCATTATCATATACCATTTTTTCAATAGCTTTATGCCAAAGTTGACTGCTATTCTCATTTTTATTTGGAGATATGTTTAGAGTATAATAATCTTTATCTTTTATTTCTTTATTTTTTTTATATACTTTTATTTCACATTTTGCTATTGCATTTGCTATTAAGGTTATTGCAGTTTGTATTGCTAATTCTTTATAGTATATTTCCTGTACTTTTTCTTCTATTACACTTTCTATTACTTCACCTTTGTCATTTTTAGCATTCCCCAAAAAGTTCATAAACCATGTTTTTATACTCACAATTTTCTCACCTCCTTTTAAAATACTAATGGAGGCATAAAGAATAATTCTGTATTATCTTCATCCTCTAATGTATCTTGTGCAGCAATCATTGCATGTACAAAAGCCATAAACCCATCTGTTTTTCTACTTTTAGGTTCTATCTTATCATATATATAATTGCCTAAACTCTTATCAGTTAACTTTGTATTATTAGTAAACCACCTCATTAAGGGATTATCTCCCCATACAATTTGATGATTATTAAATAAACTATCTATTACTGGTACAATTTTCATAATATCACTTGGCCTAATTATTTTAACCTGTTCTTTATCACTTGAATCTATACCAATATTCTTTATAGATTTACTTAGTAATGCAAGTCTAAAATTATCTACTCCTAATTTTAAAAAATTATACTTAATTAATTGCTCTTGTATCCATTCTGTAGCCATATCCGGGTTAATTTCAATATCATCTATGATTGTTAATAGCCCTTGACTTGCCCATTGTTCTAAAGGTGCTTTTATCCTATCTTTGTCTCTAGAATTAGTGCAAAACCAGCTATGAGTTATCCAATAGTATACTCCACCTTTAAAAAAAAGTAATCCTGCACTCATCATGTCATTAACTTTTGTGTAATCTATTCCTATAGTACAACTTGCACCTTCTAAATCTGGTATTTCTTTATTTGTTGCTAATATATTTTCCCATGAAGTAACCTCTATATCTTTACTTCCCTTTGGTATATTCATCCTTTTAGTCATAAAGGCACTATTAACATAAGGATTTATTTTATAGTCTGCATATTCCTTTTTCATTTGCTCCATAAGTGATGGTCTATAAGGTAAACTTGGATTAGCTTTTGCCCAGTTATCTGGATTATGTACTTCATCTTCATTGTCTAATCGACAAATAAACGGTAGAAATCCATTATCTTCAACTTCTCCATTTAAGATTAACATAGCTTTTTCCAATAGATTATCTAGTGGACCATCTCTTACATCTCCATTAGTTGTTATATATGTTCTTCGTGGGTGCTCTTTTTTCCCCAAGCCTGTAGTAAATACATTTATATTTTCCCAGTTTTGGTATGCATGTATTTCATCAAAATCAACCTTCCCACTTCTTAGCCCGTCTTTTCCTTTTGGATTATTAGTCCTAAATTTTATTTTACTTTTTGTCTTAAGATTTATAATTTCTTCTTTGTTCCAATAGAAATGTTTTTTCATTTTTTTCGTATGTTTTGGATCTTCTAATATATTATAAATATCCATAAAAGTTGTTTTAGCTTGGTCCTCACTGTTAGCAGAAATATCTATATCATAGTTTTTTATTCCGTGGGCAGGAGTTACTAAGCAGAAGTCCTCAAATCCTAAGTATGCATTTTTACCTGAACCACGGCCAACTAAAATAAATAAATCCGCAAATCTTGGTAATCCATTTTCTTTAAACACACAATTATGTAATACAAAGCAAAATTTTTCCCATGGGAATAAATCAAACGGAAAATACTTTTGGTACGAAAAATATTTTTCTACTTTCTCCTCATCTATAATTAGATTCTCCGTATCAAATATATTTTTTATAAATCTTGATAATAACTTTTGTTCTTTACAAACAGGAAATACTTCATTATCAATAATATCTAAGTATTCTTGGATATATTTGTTATAAGTCATCATCATCACCACTGTCTGCTACAGTAGCTTTAATTCCTAATTCACTTAAAAGTTTTAACATCTGCGCATTAGTTTTATTAAGTTCAGCTATGCTATCATTTTTTTTATATCCACTTTGTCCCCCACCATTATTCCATTTAATACTGACTCCTCTTGCTTTAATGTCATCTATTAGCAAATTTTTTACAATCCAGAGGGACATATAATCTTCTACCAAATCTTTAAATTGTTGCCCATAAGTAAAATTTCTTTCTAACTGATCCAGTAAATCTTCTCTAATTTTTTCATATTTTTCACTTTCTCTTAATTCTTTTACTGCTTTTCTTTCTCTTGCCATATATGTTCACCTCCTTCATATTTTAATAACCCCCCTCACGTGAGAAGTAGAAATTTCTGTTTCTGTCTCTTATACACATCTCCGAGCCCACGAGACAAGAGGCAATCTCGT
>ENA-OXEW01000434-OXEW01000434.1-human-gut-metagenome-genome-assembly--contig:-NODE-434-length-19242-cov-9.355032_pt1 | contig 19242 bp, 19 predicted proteins | sample MGYA00249363_ERZ652259 | MGnify/ENA primary metagenome ERZ652259 (study PRJEB26925, sample SAMN05826541) | human gut metagenome | biome: ENVO:2100002; feature: ENVO:00000062; material: ENVO:00002003...
ACGAGATTGCCTCTTGTCTCGTGGGCTCGGAGATGTGTATAAGAGACAGTAGTATAGCACGGTAAGGGAGGGGTATCAAGAAGTGAAATGAAAGCAAAATTGCTTGGAAAATATTGGTGTTTCAATAGCTGGATTTGGATAATCATAACTTTTATATTGTATCTTAACTTAAAATGAGTTATAATACAGAAAAAGAGTTGTGAATGGAGGCGATAGAGTGGAATACCTTAAGCGAGTTTTAGGAATTGAAGTGCTATATGAAAATAAAGCTTTAGAGCATTTGCCAAACTTCATCAGTACAAGGTATGATTCACAGAAAGTATCTCTGAGTGGTCAAAAAGCTGTTTTTTTGTATCCTAAAACCGAATTGGAGCAGGTGGAAACATTAAAAAAGCATCTGGAACGTGTGAAAAAGGTTGCGGATTGTCCGGTGATTTTAGTATTGGAACAGATCACTGCACGGCAGAAAGAGTATTTGCTTCGAGAAAAAATAGCATTTATTGTGGATGGAAAGCAAATTTATCTGCCCTTTATGGCAGCATATTTGCAGGAACGCTGTGATGCAGAAAAGAGTGACAGAGAAGAAATCTTGCCATCGGCGCAGATGCTGTTGCTTTACTATATTTATGAGGGAGCAAAGGAGCTGTCTACAAGTCAAGCTGCAAAAGATTTGGATTTGACACCAACGTCTATTTCCAGAGCTTCTAAACAACTTGAAGGAATGGGATTTCTGCGATCAAGAAAAATTGGAGTGCAGAAGATACTACTTTCGGAAAACTCTGCCAAAGAGTTATTTTACAAAGCAGAGAAAGTTCTGCTCAATCCTGTGAAAAGGACGGTCTATGTTCCATGCGAGGAAGTAAAGAGTGAATTGTTGGAGAGTGGATATTTCGCATTGGCGGAGTATTCAATGCTCAATGCGCCTAGTGTTCGGTGCTATGCTTCAGAAAAAATATCTCAGTGGAATGACTGTATGACCAAGGATTTACAGGACTCAAATTCACAGGTGGCTGTTGAAATGTGGAGATATGACCCACGAAAATTATCGAAGGGAAAAATGGTCGATGGACTTTCTCTGGCATTATCGCTCAGGGAAGATGCAGATGAACGGGTAGAAGAAGCAGTAGAAGAAATGTTAAATAATCTGTGGAGGAAGATAGATGGTAACAGGGATTGAAAGCTTTAAGGAATGGTTCAAGGGTAACGAAAGCCAGTATGCAATTATCGGTGGAACTGCGTGTGACATCTTGATGACAGAAGAAGGCTTAGACTTCCGTGCAACAAAAGACATTGACCTTGTTCTAATTATTGAAGCCGTGGATGCGGCTTTTGGAAGAAAATTCTGGGACTATGTAAAACAGGCTGGATACGAACATCGTAATAAAAGCTCTGGTGTGCCGCAGTTTTATCGCTTCAGTCACCCGACTTCAAACCGTTATCCAGCAATGATCGAACTGTTCACTAGAAAACTGGATGCAATTCAACTTCCAGATGATGCAGTATTGACACCGCTGCCAATGGATGAGGATATATCGAGCTTGTCTGCAATCCTTTTGGATGATGATTACTATGAGCTCTTGAAGCAGGGGAAAGTGACTGTTGATGGAGTAACGGTTTTGGACGCTGCATATTTGATTCCGTTCAAGGCGAAAGCATGGATGGATTTGACGGATCGCAAAGCAGCCGGAGAACACGTTGATAGTAAAAACATTAAGAAACATAAAAATGATGTTTTTCGTTTGACTGAACTGCTTGACCCTACGGTTAAGATTGTCACTCCTAGTGGCGTGTATGAGGATATGCAGAAGTTTGTTGATCGAATGGAAAATGAAACGGTTGATGTTAAACAGTTGGGGCTTGTGGGACGAACGAAAGAACAGATTCTTCAGGAATTAGTAGAATTATATGCACTACAATAATTGATGGGTTATGGAATGAACCACTAGCTTGTAAGGAAGTGATATAACATGGAAAAGAAATACCAGGTTTTTATTTCGTCAACGTATAAAGATTTGATAGAAGCTCGTAGCAAAGTAAGGGATGCCATCCTATCGATGATGCATTTCCCAGTTGGTATGGAGATGTTTAACGCTGCTGACGAAGAACAGTGGAAAATCATACAAGAGACGATTGATAGTTCGGATTATTATGTTTTGATTTTGGGACAGCGATATGGCTCTGTAATAGAATCTGGATCGGATGCTGGAATTAGCTATACGGAAAAGGAATTTCGCTATGCGAGAGAGAAGAAAATTCCTGTTCTGGTATTCATAATTGATGATGATGTGGCAATTAAGCCGGAATTTATAGAAAAAGATCCAGAAAGTATAAAAAAGCTGGCTGATTTCAAGACAGAAGCTAAAAAAGGACGAACGGTACAGTGGTGGACTAATATTGACGAACTTGCTAGAGAGGTTTCAGAATCTTTACATCAGCAAATGGATCGAAAAAAGCGTCCAGGGTGGATAAGAGGAGATGCCTTTGATATTGAAGCAAGTCATGCAGAAATTCTCAGTTTGAATAAAAAGATAAGAGAACTTGAGCAGGAAAATGCTGAGTTGAAATCACAGATTGTAAAGCGGGTTCCTGAGTTGATGGCCGCAGTTGTGCTGGATCAACAGGATGATGAAGAAGTGGACGGAAAAGGTCTTAAAACACATGGAAAATTGCTTATTGATAGCTCAGATAATGCAATCAAGATCCAGTTATATCATAATGATGGAGAATGCTACAAAAACAAGTATGAACCACTTGATTTAAGTTGCGTTGAATCACATTTAAAAAAGTATGTAAAAGAAAAGGACTTGCAGGCTTACAATGCAGCACTACCGTCTGAAGAAGAAATAAATGATTATGCACACAAGATGAGCGTATATAAGACAATAACAAACGGTGGTGTTGCGCTCAAGCTAAGAGTGCTTAATAAGGGAACAGCGAAAGCAACCGACATTAGAATCTCAATCGTATTTCCAAAAGATATTTTTGTATATGACATTAATGATATCGAAAAAATGAAGGAGCCGAAAGCACCAAAACTTCCACCGAATCCTATTGAAAAGGCAGAGGAACGTTTTATGAGCGACTTAAATCCAGTATATGACTTGTTGAAAAATAGTATGGACGGAATGCAGCCATTCTACTCAGCTCGAAGCTTGCCGATTATAGACCCGGCAATTTTTAACAACTCCAATTCTTCTGTGTTTGAATCAATATCTATACGAGATAACTCAATATTTGCTGAATGCAATCAGTTGCCACATAAAGATGATACCGAGTTTGATGGGATATATATTGTTCCGGCTAGAAAAGGAAAATTCAAAGTAAGCGTTTCGCTGATGTGTTCGGAATATATTGAACCGAAAGTTCATGATATTGAATTTGAAATTGTCTAATAATTAAAATAAGTACGAATAAGCCGCATAGGGCTTCCTAATGGTTTTAACCCAATGGGAAACTTTATGCGGCTTATTTTTTTGCTTTTTTTGAAAAAATTGTTGTCCCTATCTTGACATCAGGGGGCTTTGCAGCGGTAAGCGCTTCGGCTTTTGCGGCGCTTTACAGTGCGTTTGGAAAATACGACGTGGTGCACATCCACGCCGAAGGACCGGCGTTCTTTACATGGCTGCCGAAGATGTTTGGCAAAAGGGTGGTGGTTACCATCCATGGGGAGTGTGAAATAATATGGGCAACCAGAGAAAAGCCTGATTTCATGCGGGTTTACGCGGCTTGACCTTTTCACCTCAACCTGTTTCTGCCTGTCATGGTGCGTTACGGCCAGCGTGATTTCAGGTGCTAATGGCTTCTGGTTGCGCTCTATACTTAACCCACCACAGCGAAAGCTGATAGAGCAGAAAACAGAATAAGGAGGTACGAAGGCGAGCCTGCGTATAGATTGCTGCGGCAATCTATATACAGGCTTGTTGTCGTGCAATGAAGAAATTGAGGTTGGAATAAGGATATAGAAAAGGTACGAAATCATTCTGTTCAAAAAATGAATGGGGTGCTAACGATAAAAATGAGGATGGAATGGAAAAATGCAGTTAAATGACAAAGTGCAGCATGTGTACCTCGTGGGCGCAAAAAGTCTCGGAGCGTATGGCGGTTATGAAACGTTCGTTTATAAGCTCACGGAGTATCACCAGAATAAAGAGAACATCAAATATCATGTTGCCTGTAAAGCCAATGGTGATGGCTGCATGGATGAGAGTAAGTTTGAGGGTGTGACAAAGATTAATGACCACGAGTTTGAACTTCACAATGCCCATTGCTTCAAAATAGATGTTCCTCAGATTGGGTCGGCACAGGCAATCTATTATGATGTTGCTGCATTAAAGACTTGCTGCGAACATATCAGGAAAAATCATATTCCTCACCCGATCATCTACATAATGGCATGTCGCATCGGACCTTTTGCGGCACATTTCTACAAAGAAATTCATAAACTGGGCGGCACAGTATACCTGAATCCCGATGGGCATGAGTGGATGAGGGCTCGTTGGATCGCGCCGATTCGTAGGTATTGGAAGATTTCCGAACAGATGATGGTCAAATACTGTGACTTAGCAATCTGCGATTCTGTAAATATCGAAAAATATATCCACGAGTGCTATGATGGTAAAGGAATCAACGGCAGAAATCCCAAAACGACTTTTATTGCCTACGGTGCAGATTTGACTCTTAGCAAGCTAGCTGACGATGATGAAAAGCTAGTGAACTGGTATAAAGAAAAAGGACTGACGAAGAAGGACTATTACCTTGTCGTCGGCCGTTTTGTGCCGGAAAACTCTTTTGAAGTTATGATCCGAGAGTTTATGAAGAGCAAGAGTCAAAAGGACTTTGCCATCATCACTAATGTGAATGATAAGTTCCTGAATGAATTGGAGAAAAAGCTGCATTTCAAGAGCGATAAGAGAATTAAGTTCGTTGGCACTGTTTACGATCAGGAACTATTGAAGAAGATTCGAGAGAATGCCTATGCTTATTTCCACGGTCACACGGTTGGCGGCACAAACCCATCGCTGATTGAAGCCCTTGGAAGTACCAATCTGAACTTATTGGTTGATGTTGGGTTCAACAAAGAAGTGGCAGAGGATTGCGCTTTGTATTGGAGCCGTAAACCGGGTAGCCTTGCAAAGTTGATTGATAAGGCAGACCAAATGAGTGCAGATGAAATTGCAGAGATGGGCCGGAGAGCCAAGAAACGTGTGGCGGAAGAGTACACATGGGATAAAATTTGCAGGCAGTATGAAGATGTGTTTACAAATTATTGAGAGGAAGAAATATGGGATTAAAGGAAATACTAAAAAAACAGGGCGGAATGAATCTTCTTCGGCAATATTGGCATGGCGGTGCATTTTTTACTGCAATGGGAGAATTTCTGCTGCTTGGGAGAGACAAGAAAGCACTAGAAATTCTTAGACTGTCAGCACAATACAAAATAAAGAAGAATCTCGAGAAAAAATATCAAAATGAGATTAACGAGTTTCAATCCACCTATACGGATGATGTGCTACATGATGTATCAAATAAAGTATGGGTTTGCTGGTTTCAGGGACTAAATAATGCTCCTGATATAGTAAAAAAATGTTATAAATCATTAAAAGAGAACTTGACAGACCGTGAAATTATTGTGATTACGAGCGACAACATGAGCGATTATGTAAAGTTTCCAAAGTTTATTCTTGATAAATGGAAATCTGGACAAATTACTCATACACACATGACAGATTTGCTCCGATTGGAACTTCTAATCAAATATGGTGGAATGTGGATTGACGCAACAGTTCTGTGCACTAGCAACAGGAGAGAGATACCTGATTATTTCTTTAATTCTGATTTGTTCTTATATCAGACATTAAAACCGGGTAGAGATGGTCAATCACAGCCAATTTCTAGTTGGCTTATCAGTGCAAAAACGAACAATAAGATTTTAATGATGACTAGATACTTGTGTTATGAGTACTGGAAGAAGAACAACAAAATGGTTGACTATTTCTTATTTCATGATTTTGTTATGATTTCGCTAGAACACAATGAGGGGGACTGGAAAAAGATTATACCGAGAGATAATGCCGCTCCACATATGTTGTTACTGAGACTTTTTGATAAATATGACGAACAAACTTGGAATGCGATAAAGGAACAGACACCGTTTCATAAGCTGACGTATAAGTTCAATATGGGCAGGATTCATAATGAATGCTACTACAAGGTTCTTTTTAGCTGATTATAGAAATGGAATAAATTAAAATGATAAAAATTGCTGTACTAATGTCTACATATAACGGAGAAAAATATATTCGTGAACAAATTGATTCTATACTAAATCAAGTTGGTAATTTTAAACTGGATTTATATATAAGAGATGATGGATCAAATGACAAAACAATCGCTATTCTCCAACAATATGAAAAAACTATGAAAGTAAAATGGTACACAGGTGCAAATTTGAAATCAGCCAGAAGTTTTATGGATTTGATCAAAAAATGCGAAGGGTATGATTATTATGCATTTGCGGATCAAGATGATTATTGGCTGCAGGATAAAATTCAAAAAGGGATAAATAAATTAAGTCGACAAGTTGGCCCTGCTTTATATTGTTCAAACGCCGAGCTTGTTGATGACAAATTAATAGGTTTAGGCCGCAATGTTTATAAGTCTTACCCAAGAACGGATTTTGAAACAGTTGTCTGCGCAGGTGGACTGCTTGGGTGTACAATGATTTTTAATGAAGCACTAGCTAAAATAGTAAGAAAAAAAGAAAATTCGAGTATGGTGTTACATGATTTTTATCTTGCTGTTTTATGTATAAAGCTTTGTTTGCAAATATCGATGGCGGAACCTATAACGCGGGAACTGGAATAAAGACAACCTTACAAGAGCAAATCCAAGGTATGATTGATGTGTTTTCTCCCCCAAATGCCAAGTCACATATCATCTATAAACCAGAAGTTAGCAATTTTACCAACTTTGTTATGGATATTGAAAATGCCAAAGTAGACCTCGGATACAAACCAGAATATACATATCTAAAATATCTTAAGGATTATAAAAAGGAGCAGGGACTAAAGAGATTTGATGATTTATGGAAAAAACTGTAACTATTCAGATCTCTATGGGAACAGTGTCTTTCGGCTGACTTGTTCGGAAAAAGTATCTATAAGTGTTGTAGGTTGGTTAAGTAATAGACAAAGAATTGCGTAGAACAATACAGCTGTGTAGATAGTAGTAAATAAAGTAGCAGAAACTCTAGGAGATAGCGGTTTTATTCAAGCGTGCGAGTCTGGTACAGAAAAAGACAGAGTTGGGCATCATTTCTTTAAGGTTTATAAAAAAGCAGAGTGATTTGGAAACGGCTCTCCCATAGCAAATACTTCAGAGAGAGCTGTATTTTATAGATGGATGTTCACAAAAACGAAAGGAACAAAGTACATGAACAAACAAGAAAGCGATATTCTGAACACGCTTTTGCTGGAACCTTTCATCAATCAACGTATTTTAGCAGAAGTGTCAGGACATTCATTAGGCGCAAGGTGGTAGAAGAACTGCGAAAAATTGAAGATGTGCAAAATCCTGTCTACCGCGCAAAGGGCGAAATAATGAGCCTGACCGATAAAGTCAGTCAGATGGCAAAGAAACGAGAACAGCTTTATGCGGACTATGTGGCTGGTGTGGTGGATTCCGAAGATTACCAACTGATTCGGGAAGATTATTCCAGACAATATGATGGCCTGCGAGCCGCGCTGCAGGAAGCGGAGAACAAAAAAGTTCAGGTAGAACAGCAAATCGAAGAATACCTGAATATGACTTCTCATTTGGAAGAACATCTGGACAACTTTGAATTTGACATTCAGTTGGTAAAATCCCTTGTGCAGAAAATCGAAGTGAGTGCGGACAAGCGGATTCGGATTGTTTTCGGATTTCGGGATGTGTTTACAGAACTTGGAAAGGAGAGTGCAGAAACATGATTGCAGCGTATCAGCGCATTTCAAGGGCTGATGGCGATTTGGGCAAAGATGGCAAGGATAAGAGCAACAGCATTGAGAACCAGAAAGAACTAATCCAACGGTATATCTCCTGCAAAGAAAGTCTGCAAAATGTGCCTGTGATGGATTTTGTAGATGATGGCTACACAGGCAGCAATTTTGACAGACCTGGATTCCAGCAGATGATGGATGGTGTACGCAATGGCAAGATTGATACCATCATAGTAAAAGACCTCTCTCGCTTTGGCCGAGACTATATCGGTGTGGGTGAGTACATGGAGCAGATTTTTCCCCTGCTGGGTGTCCGGCTCATTGCCATCAATGATAACTATGACAGCAATAATTATAAAGGTACAACGCTGGGCATGGATGTGATTGTCAGTAATCTGGTAAATACCATGTACTGCCGGGATACAGGAAAGAAACTGCGGACTGCCAATCAGGTCAAGTGGCGTAAAGGCATCACAACGGCATCTGCTGCACCGTTCGGCTATCAGTTTGACCCGGACAAAAAGGGCGCATTTATCGTTGACCCGCCAGCAGCAAAAATCGTGCGGCGCATTTTTGATCTTGCGATTTTAGGATTGGGAACGCGAGAGATAGCGATGATGCTCAATGACGAAAATGTTCCTGTGCCGAGCGTATATAACAAAGAAAATAAGGCGTATGGCAAAGAAACGACCTATACCATTGCCCCAGTGATTCTGTGGGACAGTTCTCGCGTTTGGAAAATCCTCACGGCGTATGTGTACACCGGGGCGATGGTTTTGGGCAAAACCAAAACTCTGATTTCTGGCAAAAGCATTGTCCGAACAGTCCCCAAAGGACAGCAGTTTATTACAGAGGGAACCCATGAAGCAATCGTCGGCCGGGAAGAATTTGAAAAGGCGCAGCTTGTCATAAAGAGCAACAGTCATAAAGTGTTGATGGGCGGTGTGGACTTCCCACTGAAAGGAAAAGTCCGCTGCGGAAATTGCAGGCGAGTGATGGCGCACAATTTCAAACAGGCTGTTCCAACATTCTGGTGCAGAGAAGGACTGGAACTTGTGGGGCAAACTCAATGTACATCCGAAGTCTTTCAGGTCAGTGACATTGAAAATGCGGTTTTTCAAGCACTTAAAAAGGAACTCTCCCTGCTTGATGTCCTCTATGGAGATATTCAAAAGGAAGAACAAGGATTGAAGGAAGCCCACAAAAAGGCAAGCCGCCGCAAAACTCTGATGGAGCAGGAACTTAAAAATCTGAAAGGGGAGAAGATGCGGATGTATGAGGAATATGCAGCAGGAACGCTCTTACTGGATACTTACAAGCAGAAAAAGCAGGAGTGTGATAGACGAATTTCAGAGGTACAAGAGCAAATTGAACAATCCAAAGTGGAAGAATCCACCAAGAGCGCTGTGCCGGGGACTGTGCGCGCAGCGGCAGAGCAGGCAGAAAACTTTTTGAATGGAACGCGGCTTACAGCAAGTATGGTGTCGGCGTTCATTGAAAATATCTTTGTATATGATGGCGGGCGCATTGTGGTACGGTTCAAATATGAGCAGAGCATTCAGGATGCTGTAAAAGCGTTACACACAGGTTAAAGTTTGAAAAGGCTGAGTTGTCCATGTTGTAACATCAAAGAGTGTGTTATAATATGGGCAACAAAACGGCCGGAAAGAGGACATTATGAAAGCGATTCGATGGCTGTTAAAATTGGTGCTGGTGATGATAACCCTGCCGCTGATTCTTGCTGTGTGGCTGGCAAAATGGTTTGTGGTATTTCTGCATCACTGTTCGGCATGGTTTTTCTATCTGCTGGGCAGTGTGCTATTGGTAACGGCGATGCTTTCATTCCTGATGCAGCAATCACAGGGGATGGAAGCACTTCAAATGCTGATCGGTGGATTCGTGATTTTTATGATACCGCAGGTGGTCGGCAGCGTGATCGTGCTTCTGGAACTGGCGGCAGTAATGCTTCGGCAGGCATGGTACATATAAAATAGGGAGGCGTACAGATAGTGAAATTGGCGGCGATTCATCATGTGGCGATTATCGTTTCTGACTATGAAAAGTCGAAAGATTTTTATGTGAACAAACTGGGCTTTGCAGTTGTAAGAGAAAACTTCCGCAAGGAGCGGAATGACTGGAAACTGGATTTGTGTGTCGGTGATGGAGCCGATGCGATTGAACTGGAAATTTTTGCAGAGCCGAACCCACCCAAACGTGTAAACAGGCCGGAAGCCTGTGGGCTGCGGCATTTGGCGTTCCGGGTGGAGGATGTGGAAGCTGCTATGGCAGAACTTGCACAGATGGGGATTGAATATGAACCGATTCGATTGGACAGCTACACCAAAAAGAAAATGACCTTTTTCTTTGACCCGGATGGCCTGCCCTTGGAATTGCATGAATAAATCATACAAAATAGTAAGGATGCTATGTGATAGGGTAGGAGTTATAAAATGGTTGATGTTGAAAAATGCCCTTATATTGAATATAAAATTCAAGGAATAAGTGGAATCGTTGCAAAAGAAGAAAAATCATTTTGCGTAAAAGACGATTTAATAATACAAATCGAATTAAAGCAAGAAGGACTGGAAATTACTGGGCTGAAAGTACTATTAAAAGAAGATAGTGTAATCGACGAACAAGTAAAGCAGACAATCAGACGGAAAATTGAGCGTTTTTTGGTGAACTTATATGGAAATCCGAATGTCTATGTGTCTAAATTTTCTATGGGAATATTGCAGATTTTCAATCCCAATAGCAAGAAAGCTCAATATGAGTTCAGTAGTACACTGGTGATTTCTGCTGAATGTTCGTGTGCAATACAGTGCAATGCTGATTATTTTAAGGAAATGTATGAAAAACAAGTTCCAGAGGATAAAGCAGACGAAGTTTATCCTTTGCTTTTTAGCACGATGCGTATTGATGATATTTTTGTTCGATATTTGATGCAATATGAAATTCTTTTAGGGCAAGTAACGAATGAACACACACAGAAGGAAGTCACTGATTACATAAAAAAAGTGTATAATCCGGCCAATAAAGATAGACAGATAGGCTTTCAACTAACGAGAAGGCCAAGAAGAAAGTATAAAGAAGATGATCTGACCTACAATAGAAATCTACTGGGACATGGTGATATAGAAAAAGCCGTTTCAGAGGAGAAAATAAGACAATTAAGCAGAAGTATAATGGATGTGCTCTGGTTTTCACTATGGAATAAGGCCGAATGATAAAAGTAATGCCCGTCTGGGGGAGAGGATTCGCAAATCTTCTCCCCCAGACGGGCATTTCATTCCGCAGGAATGTGAAGGTTAAAGGTTGAGTGTTTCTACCCATGCGGACAAGTCGGCCTTGCTGGAATAGGCATTAAACACTTTGCCGTGCAGCAACTTTGCACCAGTGCAGCTCGGCGCAAGTTTTTCATTGGTCTTACCCATGCCGCTGCCGCCGGAGGTGGCAAAGGGAATAATCGTTTTACCTTTCAGATTGTAGCTTTCCAGAAATGTATTGATGATGGTGGGAGCAACATACCACCAGATAGGGAAACCGACAAAGATGGTGTTATACTCGTCCATGTTATCGCGTTTGGTGGCGATGGCAGGGCGAGAGTTTAGATCGCTCATTTCGATGGTGCTGCGGGATTTCTTGTCCATCCAGTTTAGATCGGCCTTGGTATAAGGAACTTCCGGCTGAATCTCAAAAATGTCTGCACCGATGGCATCTGCCAGATTTTCAGCAACTTTTGCGGTAACACCGCTGGCAGAAAAATAGGTGACAAGTCTTTTGTTCATGGCAATGCACTCCCTCTTGATGATTTTGTATAGGATAAGTATAGCACGGTAGGGGAGCAGCATCAAGCGGTTGCCCATGATATAACATCAACGACAATGTTATATTATGGACAACTGTTCGTAAAAATTTAAGGATTTTGAGGGAGCTGTACAGCTTGATATGAGGAGCGATTTATGGTAAGATGAAAGTACAATAAGAACTTATACGCTCTTGTTGAATCTACTGCGAGGAAGTGAATGCCGATGGAAAAGCAGAACACGGTAGAAAATCAGCTTGCCCACACGATAACTCAGACGGAGTTCGATTCGGACTATGATAAGACTGCCAAAAAGCTGCTGGCGAACAAGCAGATCCTGGCGCAGATTATGAAGGGCTGCGTAGATGAATACAGGGAATGTTCCGTAGACGAAATTGCTGAAAAGTATATCGAGGGAACTCCAGAGGTTGGCACGGTTGGTGTTCACGTTGATGATACAAATAGACCTCTGAAGGCTCCCGAAATAATAACTGGAAGCAATAATGAGGATTCTACACTGACTGAGGGAACGGTGCGTTATGATGTTCGCTTTGATGCGATTGCTCCGGCCACAGCGAATGATGTAGCACAACAGGATGTGATTCGCCTTATTATCAATGTGGAAGCACAGACTGCATTCAATCCGGGATACCCGCTGACAAAACGTGCAATCTATTATTGCAGCAGAATGATCTCTGCACAGCATGGGCCGATATTCAAAAAATCGGAGTATGGAAAAATCCGAAAAGTGTATTCTATATGGGTTTGTACAAAACCGTCTGATGAATTTCAGAATACGCTTACGAGATATTCGATTCGGCCGGAACAGTTGATTGGAAACGCTACTGAGAAATCAGAAAATTATGATCTGATGAGTGTAGTAACGATCTGTCTGGGAAAACCTGATGCAGAAAACTATACAGGTATTTTGAAGTTTCTGGATGTGCTGCTTTCTTCGTCAAGAGCAGCTACGGAGAAAAAGAAGATTCTCGAAGAAGAGTTTGGCGTTGCAATGAGCGAAGAACTGGAAAGAGAGGTGCTTATTATGTGCAATCTTAGTCAAGGTGTCAAGGCCGAAGGCAGAGAAGAAGGCCGGAGAGAGGGCATTAGTATTGGTGAGATAGGGATGCTAGTGCAGCTCGTCCGAGAGGGAGATTTGAAGCCAGAGCGCGCTGCAGAAAAAGCCAATATGACAGTCGAACAGTTTAAGAAGGTAATGGAAAACACCCCATTGCAGGCTGTATAAAGAGAAAATTATATAGAATTAGAGATAAGCCCTACAAGGCTCAAATTGGTTCACAAAACCGTTTGAAAGCCTTGTAGGGCTTATTTTTTTGCGTTTTTCAAATTTATTTGTGAAAAAAGTTGTCCAAGACTTGACATCGGGCGGCGTTGACTGGCAGCGCGAGAAATGGCAATCAGGACTTGGCTCTAGGCATTATTAAAATCAGTCGCATATAAAGGTCAAAAATAGTAATATTGTTTCCCCGATACATATTACATTTAAACCTCCTTCCTTTAATTAGCGCATTGCCTCTAATGTTCTCCATGCACCTGCAGACATGTCAAACAATCCTGTCCATCCTAACCCTTCCAGTTTTTCCGAATCCAAGCTGGAATTATCCATAAGATTATAACCTTTTATTTCTGCATCCTTCGCTTTTTCAAATACCACTTTATGTTTCGATGCTCTAGCAAAGCTCTCTGCCATTTCTCGGATATTGACAATTGAATTCTTATTGGAAATATTATATTCAAAGAGAGCGTGTTCTTCAGGAAACTGTTCCTATTGACCTTTGTGATATCAATGATTTTGTTCCGAACATTATTGAACCGTAATCTGTGGATGAACCCGTTGTCCAAGGTCATGGGCGGCTGGGGAATCTGGGAGACAGTGAATGGCGAACAGAAGCTGACAACAGAGTGCATTGAAAACGTGATTATGATGGTGCCATTTTCAGCAGTAGTGATATGGACATTCGAAGAAAAGATAGGAAACGGCTGGAAGAAGATCCTGTGGCATAGCGGGAAACTAGCGTTTATATTTTCGATAAGTATTGAAATGCTGCAGCTATTGCTTCGATTAGGTACGTTCCAGCTATGGTGAGAGTGGGGGAAATGTTTCAACGCTCGGTGTTTTAGAAAAATATGATTGTCGTGATTGGGTGAACTGGGTGGTTTCCGAATATGGCGAGCAGACGCCAATATTTCTCATGGGAATTTCCATGGGAGGAGCGGTAGCACTTATGAGTAGCGATTTAGGATTACCTGAATCAGTTTGTGGAATTATTGATGACGCTGGTTTTACATCTCCGCTAGAGATGATAAAAGCAAATAGTAAAGAAAAAATTCATCATAAAATATTGTCAGATTTATTTACGCAGAAACATACCGGGTGCCAGACCCCAATGTGGTCAACTTTAGCCTTTATGTGGACTTGGAAAATATATTTTATACACATATAACGCATATAGTACACTGATTGAGCTAGCTGCTCTTATAATCACACACCGCTACGAAAACGCTCCAGGTGCCAGACCCCCGGTACTAAACTGTAAACGCAAAATGAACAAAATATGACTAAAAAGTCGAATATTGTCGAATTAGTGTCTGTATTAGGCAAAGTAAAGCCGTGTGAATTCACACACGGTAGCTGCTCAAAACTTCACATACCGCTACGAGGTGAGCAGCAGGCAAGGTGCTTTATCGGATATGGTACTGAATAAGGTTAAGGAAAATGCCAATTTGATGGTATGATAGATATTGCTCGTAGACCCGCAGAATGATATACTTTAGTTATTATAATTGGAAAGAGGTTTGTATCCTATGCCAAGAACAAAAGGTAGCAAGAATAAGCCCAAAACTGTGACTGCTGATTTCGCAACGCAGATTGCAGAAAAGCAGTCCGCAAAGGAAGCGCTCACAGCGGAAATCGCATCTATCACCGCAAACATTGACACTTTGAAGGCTGATCTGAAAGTGAAGAAGACTGCACTGAAGAAGGCCGAAAAAGAAGTGACCACTCTTGAAGCGAAGAAGGCAAAGGCAGATGCTAAGGCCGCTGAAGAAGCTAAGAAGGCTGAAGCAGAGAGTGTGTTGAAGAAATTATTAGCCAGCGGCGTGAGTGCAGACGAGATCCTCGCAAAGCTGAAATAAACTTTTCAGACCTCAAACCGTGTGGGTGTGGTTAAAAAATCCCATCCACGCGGTTTTATAACAAAACGATTGTTTCATATCGAACAAACATACCCATTTCTTACTCCATCTCTCAAAATCACTTCCGGTGAAATTTCAGCAAAAGAACAGCAGGGGAGGGCGCAGGCAAAGTAGTTACTGAGCAAATAAACAGCAATGAACATCACAGATAAAAAATAATCAAGGCAATCAGCACATCAAAACAGCTTCAATCTCTTCAAAAATCAGAGGAAATCCATCACTCAATTCCGTCCATCAATACACTCATCAACCCATCATCCACCCCTCATCACACCCACCCTGAGGAGCGCATCTGGGCAGGGCGAACGCCCCGGCGGAAGCCCCGGGTCCCGGACGCTCCGAGGAGTACACGATACTATGTGAAAATTATATGCACATAAAAAGAAGTAAAATGTATAGAATAATTCTAAAACACAAAATCGCGAAAGAACTTGAAAATAACGCCTAAACGTGGTATAATTTTGGTACGAACAAGCCGGTTTTGGTACGACAACGGTATGCTGTGGTACTGTAACTGTTGTTTCGAAATTATGAACGATCACAAAAAATCGTGAAAATTTAGCGTAGCTACGACGAAACCTATCAGGTTCAGGTCGTGTCTTGGTACGACAACGAGAACTCCTACACCTCTCAGATGGTCCGTACCATTAAGTACTTCGCTGAGAACTGCTAATCACAGATCTACGCTCAAAAGTGCTTGAGGTGCTGTGCCGAATAACGGCTAATACCGGCTTTGCTGGTGTGAATATGCTGTGATCGGTATGACAACAGGATAATGAGTTCAACACCCTTCCTTTTGCGGGTTTCCGTGAGAGGAAGGGTGTTTTTGTGTGTCTGCAGGGAGAAAATCTGCAGAAAGGGTGATTTGCTTCAAGAACTGTGCTATACTAGATCCACAGTGTCCCTGATTCGATGCACTATGCGGATGACAATGCTTTTTTGCAGGTAGCATCGTGCGACGGGGAAAAGCATATACACTATTAAAAGTTCACTTTTGGGAACGAGGTAATCAAGAAATGGGAAAGTACTTTGGAACTGATGGCTTCCGTGGTGAAGCTGGTATTGATCTGACTGCCGACCACGCCTACAAGGTTGGCCGCTTCCTTGGCTGGTATTATAATATGCTCCGCAAGCGCAACGGCAACAGCGAGCCTGCCCGTATCGTTATCGGCAAGGACACCCGCCGCAGCTCCTATATGTTTGAATATAGTCTTGTCGCTGGCCTGACCGCTTCCGGCGCAGACGCCTACCTGTTGCACGTCACTACTACGCCGTCTGTGGCTTACATTGCCCGCGTGGACGATTTCGATTGCGGCATCATGATTTCTGCCAGCCACAACCCCTACTACGATAACGGTATCAAGCTGATCGACTGCTACGGCGAGAAAATGCCCGAAGAGACTCTGCTGCTGGTGGAGGACTACATCGACGGCAAGCTCCATGTGTTTGATAAGGACTGGCCGGAGCTGCCCTTTGCCCATCGCGAGCACATCGGCTGCACGGTGGACTATGTGGCAGGCCGCAACCGTTACATGGGCTACCTGATCTCTCTGGGTATCTACTCCTTCAAGGGCATTAAGGTCGGTCTGGACTGTGCCAACGGTGCAAGCTGGAATATCGCTAAGAGCGTTTTCGATGCTCTGGGTGCAGATACCTATGTTATCAACAACAAGCCCAACGGCCTGAATATCAACAACAATGCTGGCTCTACCCATATTGAGGGTCTGCAGAAGTTCGTGGTGGAGAATGGTCTGGATGTCGGCTTTGCCTTCGACGGCGATGCTGACCGCTGCCTGTGCGTGGACGAGAAAGGCAATGTCATCACCGGCGACCACATTCTGTACATCTACGGCTGCTACATGAAGGAGCACGGCGAGCTGATGAACAACACCGTGGTCACGACTGTTATGTCCAACTTCGGCTTGTACAAGGCTTTTGATGAGCAGGGCATTGGCTACGCCAAGACTGCTGTGGGCGACAAGTACGTCTACGAGTACATGGCGAAGAACGGCTGCCGTATCGGCGGCGAGCAGAGCGGTCATATCATCTTCTCTAAGTACGCCAGCACCGGTGACGGCATCCTGACCAGTCTCAAGATGATGGAAGTTATGCTGGCCAAGAAGCTGCCTATGAGCAAGCTGGCTGAGCCCCTGAAGATTTACCCGCAGGTTCTGGAGAATGTCCGTGTCACCGACAAAAAGGCCGCACAGAACGACCCGGCGGTGCAGGAGGCCGTCAAGGCCGTTGCAGAAGCACTGGGCGATACCGGCCGTATTCTCGTCCGTGAGTCCGGCACTGAGCCGCTTGTGCGCGTGATGGTGGAAGCCCCCGACCACGACACCTGCCAGAAGTACGTCTCTCAGGTCGTGGAGGTCATCAAGAACAAGGGTTACGCTGTTTAAGACTTATGCCTGTGCGTAAAAATGCACAATGCTATAAAATAAACCTATAAAAGATCAAACCGCGAGGAAACGCTTTTATGAACGCATCCTCGCGGTTTTTTAATGGCGAAGCGTTTTGCGTCAGACGGGATGCCTGCCCTTGCACGATGGGACGCCATTACCCGCAGAGCATGACCTTGGCGGAGAAAACGCCATCCTGATAGGTGAACGTACTTGCGCCGCCGGTCTTTTCTGCAATATGCTGGACAGACTGGATGCCGATCCCGTTTTCTTTTCGCTTGGACGAGCGGAAAACTCCGCTTTTTTCGTTGACTTCACCGTCAAATGCGTTTTCCACCTCGACCAGAAGCAGCCGCTCGGCATGGACATACGCGGTGATCCTGATCTGCCGCCGGGCGGGTGCGGTGTGCAGGCTGGCTTCAAATGCATTCTCCAGAAGATTGGACAGCACCAGACACGTATCGATCTCGTCCACAGGAAGCGCCTGCGGCAAGTCGAGCTTGGCACGGAAGGGGATACCCTCGCGCTTTGCAAGGGTGCAGTAATAGCCAACGACGCTGTCTGCCGCACGGTTCTCGCAGAAACTCATATCCAGATTCGGGATCCGGGAGACGGTTTTTGCAAGGTAAGCTTTCAGGCCATCCAGATCGCCTGCTTCGGCCAGCGCAGAGATCTGATTCAGCTGGTGGCGCATATCGTGCCGCGCCTGCCGGACTTCTTCAATAGCGGCTTTCAGGCTTTCATAGCGCTGCTGCTGCATGGATAGAAACTGGTTCTCCTGCTGCAATCTCGCATTCCTGTTAAGGCTGTTTGCCATCAGCAGGAAGATCGCGTTGAACAGGAACATCAGGAACAAAAGGGCAATGCTCATAACAATGTAGACCTGCAGCACCCGCCCTGTCCGAAGCGTTATCTGGTAGCGCGGGATCATAAAAAGATTCAGCAGGATGAACACCAGCGGCAGCACCCAGAACACGTACCATGTTTGCGCAAAGTTTTCATCCTCGACCATGGTGCGCACTGTGTGGGTGGCGGGATAATACGCTGCTGCTGCGGTCAGCCAGCAGACCATATTATAAAAAATGCAGGCACTAAAGCAGAACCACGGCTTGTCCGACGGCAGCTGCAGCAGGATCGTGATCGCCGCGCCGACGGCACGGGACAGACTGTTCAGGCACGCAAACACCGCGCAGACCGCCAGCGCGATTGTCCCGGATTTCCAGAGAGAGATCCGCAGCGTTTTGAGATACAGAAAAATTGCAGCAAGCGTGATGAGCAGCAGGGGGAACGCGGTGGAGAGACAGAAATGATAGCAGAGCAGTCCGCCGCCAAGGCAAAGCCCGAGCAGCAGCGGCACCGCCCATGCGGCAAGCCTTGCGGGAGACTGCTTCAGATAGGAGCGCACCGGAAAATACGCGAGCAGCAGGCCGGGAAACACAACAGTAAGCTCCAGGAGCGGGCGCAGAATGTCCTTCAACCCACACGCCCCCTTTGCAGCAGAAATTCCATAAACGCCTGCCGGGCTGCTTTCAAAAGCTCCTGACTGACATAGACACGGCTGCCGTCCGTCATGCAGAAGGCGGCATCCTGAAAATCGGCAGCATTCTCCATATTGATGATCGTACCGCGGCCACAAACAAAAAAGCGCGGGTCCTTTTTGAGCGGCTCTGTGAACGCCTTGAAACTCTGGCGCATGGCAAGCGTTTTGCCGGCAGTGGTGCGGATATTGATGATGTGGGCGAAATGCTCGGCGGATATGATATCACGATAGCGCAAATGGATGTCGCTGCCATCCACCTGTCTCTTATACACATCTCCGAGCCCACGAGACAAGAGGCAATCT
>ENA-OXEW01000458-OXEW01000458.1-human-gut-metagenome-genome-assembly--contig:-NODE-458-length-18402-cov-7.820025_pt1 | contig 18402 bp, 18 predicted proteins | sample MGYA00249363_ERZ652259 | MGnify/ENA primary metagenome ERZ652259 (study PRJEB26925, sample SAMN05826541) | human gut metagenome | biome: ENVO:2100002; feature: ENVO:00000062; material: ENVO:00002003...
GGGCTGATTACTCAGCGTCGTCGTTCAGCAGAGCCTTCATGGACAGGCTGATGCGCTTCTTGTCGAAGTCAACATCCAGCAGCTTCACATCGACCATATCGCCGACCTTCAGTGCGTCGGAGACCTTCTCAACGCGGTCATTGCTGATCTCGCTGATGTGGACCAGACCGTCAACACCCGGCAGGATGCGGACGAATGCACCGAACTTGGTCAGGGACACGACCGGAGCATGGAAGGTGCTGCCGATGGGGTAGTTGTTCTTCAGCTGCTCCCAGGGGTTGTCCTCGGACTTCTTGTAGCCCAGAGAAACCTTGTGGTTCTCGGTGTCGATGTCCTTGACATACACTTCGATGGTGTCACCAACGGAGACGACCTCGGAGGGGTGCTTGATGCGGTTCCAGCTCAGCTCGCTGATGTGGCACAGGCCGTCAACACCACCGATGTCAACGAATGCACCATAAGAGGTCAGGCTCTTGACAACGCCGGTGTAGGTCTTGCCCACCTCAACGTTTGCCCAGAACTCCTCGCGCTTTGCCTTGTTCTGCTCAGCGGTCACCTTGTTGATGCTGCCCACGATCTTGCGGCCAGAGCACTCGGTGACGACCAGCTGAACGTGCTGGCCGACCAGAGCAGTGTAGTCCTCGTCGCGGCGCATAGTGGCCTGAGAACGGGGAACGAACACCTTGACGCCCTTGACGTTGACGACAACGCCGCCCTTATTGAACTCGGTAACATCGCCCTCGACGACTTCACCGGATTCTGCTGCCTTGGCGATCTCTTCCATGCCCTTGCGAGATGCGAGCTTCTTGCGGGAGAGCTGGATGACGCCATCCTGATCCATAACCTTCTCGACGATGAGGTCCAGCTCATCGCCAACCTTCACCAGGTCTTCGACCTTGGCGGAGGAATCATCGGTCAGCTCGCTCAGCTTGACAAAGCCGGTCTGCTTCGCACCGATATCCACCTGGATCTCGTTGGCAGAGATGCTGGTCACGATTCCTTTCACAATACTGCCTGCATGAACCCGCTTTTCTTCGGATGCGTTCAGCATCTCCTCAAAGCTCATGCTGTCATTGATTTCTGCGCTCATACTGTTAAGTACCTCCTCAATAATAGACGATGGCGTTGAAGCCCCGGCTGTCACGCCCGCCACTTTAACATCTGCAAACCATTCCGGCCGAAGTTCGCTCGCTGTCTCGACCGTTACGGCACGCGTGTGTTTTGCGGCGACCTGTACCAGCTTTTGGGTATTGGAAGAATGATGACCGCCAATGACAACAACAATGTCGCATTTTTGGCTGAGGTCTTCCGCTTCCTGTTGCCTCGCCCACGTCGCATTACATATTGTATCAAAAATTCGGGCGTTTGTATAGGCTTTTTTGAGAAACTCCGAACTTTCTTTCCATTTTGTTACCTGAAATGTGGTCTGTGCAACTGCAAAAAGGGGTTTTTGGGGGTCAGAAGGGCCGTTCCACGCCTCCAATTCGGCTAAATCGGCAAAAACGAACACCTCGCCCCGGGTGTGTCCCACGATGCCCTGCACCTCCGGGTGGGTCTTATCACCCGCCACCAGCAGCACCGCGCCCTCTTTTTCGGCCTGTGCGGCAATGCGCTGGATCTTCTGCACAAAGGGACAGGTGGCGTCGTGGTACGGGATGCCGCGCGACTCCAGCTCGTCGTAGATGCTGCGGGGCACCCCGTGGCTGCGGATGACCACCTCGCACCCGGCAGGCACATCCTGCACGGTGTTTACCACCTGTGCACCCTTGCGCCGCATATCCTCCACCGCCTGTGGGTTGTGGATCAGCGGGCCCAGCGTTGCTACCCTGTGCCCCTCGTCCAGCAGCTTATAGGTCAGTTCCACGGCACGGTTCACGCCGAAGCAGAATCCCGCCGTTTTAGCCAAACGGATCTCCATTTTTTACGCTCCCATCTTTTCCCATGCTTCCAGCAATGCCTGCTTGTTGGCACGGAGTTTTTTGGTGTCCCGGCGGCTTTCCATGGCAAACTGTGCTGCGGGCATCGGCTCGCCGTAGATCACCCGCACCCTGCAGAACAGGTGCATTTTTCCGTCCGGGGTGTCGTAGAAGATGCGGCAGGGCACAACGTCCACCCCGGCTTCGGCGGCAATGACAAAAAGACCGCTCTTGGGGGGCAGCAGTTTGCCCTCCTTTTCGCGGGTGCCCTCCGGGAAGATGAGCAGGGTCTTGCCCTGCTTGCAGGCTTCCACCGTCTGCGTGATGACCGCCATCTCGTCCTTGGTGCCGCGGACGCACACGCCGCCGCAGCAGCGGAAGAACCATGTCAGAAAGGCGTTGATCTCGAACAGTTCCTTTTTGGCGAACACCACCATCCGCCTGCCCCAGCGGGTGACAACGATGAACACCGGGTCGATAGCAGATACATGGGTGGGCGCAAGGATATAGCCCTTCGTCTGCACTTTTTTCAGGTTTTCGCGCCCCTCCACCCGGATGCGGAAGCCGATGTGCCACACAAGCCACGCAAGGGGCACCAGAATATAATATAGTACCATTTTCTATTCCTGTCCTGTTTGTTTTATCAGCCGATCTTCTTGGCAATGATCTGCTTCATGGCGTCAAGGCTCTGCTCAAAGTCCAGTTCCGAGGTATCCAGCAGCACGGCGTCCTCCGCCTGCTTCAGCGGGGCGGCGGCGCGGTGGGTGTCCTGATAGTCCCGCTGCTTCACATCTGCCAGCACTTCCTCGTAGGGAGTGTCGATGCCCTTGGCCTGATACTCCTTCCAGCGGCGGGTGGCGCGTGCCTCCGGGCTGGCAGTCAGGAAGATCTTCACCGTAGCGTCCGGCAGCACCACCGTGCCGATGTCCCGGCCATCCATCAGCACATCCTGCTTTTTGGCCATGCTGCGCTGCAAGTCCAGCAGAAATGCCCGCACGGCGGGGTTTGCACCCACGGCAGAGGCTGCCATGCCCGCGGCTTCGGTGCGGATGGCGGTGCTCACGTCCTCGTCCTTCAAGTAGATGTGCTGCTCGCCCGCAATGGAGGCCAGCCGCAGCTCGATTTCCGGCAGCAGGGCGTCCACCGCTGCGTTGTCCTTGGGGTCCTTGCCCGCGCGCAGGGCGTACAGGCCGATGGCGCGGTACATTGCACCGGTGTCCACATAGATATAGCCCAGCTCTGCCGCCAGACGGCGTGCCAGAGTGGATTTGCCTGCACCCGCAGGCCCATCGATTGCAACAGATACCATGATATGTTCTCCTTATTATATATAATAGTACACGGGAATGGACTGCACTGCTTTTTTACAGGTTATTCGCAAAGCTCTGTGCAGTGCAGAAAGCGATCTGCAGATTGTAGCCGCCGGTGTAGGCGTCCACGTCCAGCACCTCGCCCGCAAAGTACAGCCCCAGTGCCTTTTTGCTCTGCATGGTCTTGGGGTCTACCTCCCGCACCGATACGCCGCCGCTGGTGATGACTGCGTGGGCAAGGTCGCCCCGGGCGTCAATGGACACCTGCCAGTGCTTGACCAGCTGCACCAGTTCCCGCTTCTGCTCCCGGGTGATCTGGTTTGCCTTGGTGGCGGGGTCGATGCCCCAGCGCGCCACCATCACCGGCTGCATACTGGAGGGCAGCAGCTTGACCAGCGCCCCCTGCGCTGCGTGGTTTGCCAGCAGGGCAAAGTCCCGGGTGATGCGGTCGTACAGCTGCTCCTCGCTCAGGGCGGGCTTCAGGTCGATCTCCGCGATGTACCTGTGCTTTTTCATGTCCCCCAGATGGCTGGACGCGCTCAGGGTCAGCGGCCCGCTGATGCCAAAGTGGGTAAACAGCATCTCGCCCTGCTCATCAAAGATGGCCTTGCCGTCCTCCAGCAGGGTCAGGGTGACGTTTTTCAGTGCCAGACCCATCATCTTTTTGCAGTCCGGGTCCCGGCTGACAAGGCTGACCAGACTGGGCACCGGCTCCACAAGGGTGTGCCCCGCCTGCTGCGCCAGCTTGTAGCCATCGCCGGTAGAGCCGGTGGTGGGGTAGCTCACGCCGCCGGTAGCCACCAACACCGCGTCCGCCCGGTACTCCCTGCCGGAAGTGCCCCGCACGCCCACGCAGCGCAGCGCCGGGCCTGCCTTTTTCTTTTTGGGGTGGCGCGGGTTTTCCGCTGCCGCCGGGGCAGGCTCTGCCTCGGGCACGACCTCCTCCAGCAGCAGCTTTTTTGCGCCGTCGTAGACGATGTCGGCGTCCTGCGCATAGCGCAGCAGCGCCTGCCGGATCTCCTCGGCCTTATCCGATACCGGGAACACCCGGCGTCCGCGCTCCACCTTCAGCTCCACGCCCAAAGCTTCGAACAGCTCCATGGTCTTTGCCGGGGGGAACGCCCCCAGCGAGGAGTACAAAAAGCGCGGGTTCGTGCGCACATGGCGCAAAAACTCCTCTGCCGGGCAGTCGTTGGTCACGTTGCAGCGCCCCTTGCCTGTGACAAGGATCTTCTGCCCGGGCTTATCGGTATGCTCCAGCACCGTCACCTGATGTCCCTGCCGCACGGCGGCACCCGCCGCCATCAGTCCGGCTGCCCCGGCTCCCACGATCAAAACCCTTGCCATCTGTCATCCTCCCAAAATCGCCTGTTGATTCTATTGTATCATACCAGAAACCCCGCACAAAAGCAATGCAGCGCCGCAGGAAATGAATGGATTTTCGGTTCCATGCCATCTTGACAAAGCCGCCGGGCTGCGGTATTCTTTTTACAGACCGTTAGTTTGTAAAGAAGGAGCATCTGCCATGCCGCGCAACAAATACCCGGAACAGACCGTGGAAAAGATCTTAGACGCCGCTGCCCTGCTCTTCACCCAGAAGGGCTACCAGAATACCACCCTGCAGGACATCATTGATGCCACAAAGCTTTCCAAAGGGGCGGTGTATCATCACTTCCGCTCCAAGGAGGAGATCGCGCAGCGCGTCGGTGACCGTTTGGGCGACCAGATGTGGGAGCCGCTGCGCCATATCCGGGACGACCCGTCCCTGACCGGGCTGCAAAAGCTGCAGGCGGTGTTTGCAGCATCCTTTGCCGGGCAGCGGCAGCAGCAGATCGCGCAGACCTTGCCGCACCTGTGCAGCAACCCGCAGTTCCTTGCCATGGAACTGACCAACATTGAAGCGCATCTGGCCCCGGAGTGTATTGCACCCATGATCCGGCAGGGCATGGCGGACGGCTCCATCCACACCGCCGATGCCAATGCGCTGGCGGAAGCGCTGTTCGTGCTGGCAGACATCTGGCTTTCCCCCCAGACGCGCCCCACCACGCCGGCCCAGCAGCGGGCGCGGAACGTCGTGTTTCAGCAAATGACCCATGCACTTGGGCTGGACCTTTTGACGGATGCACAGGCCGAACAGCTGGTGCAGCTGTGCACACCGGTCAAGGGCTGAATTTCCCGGGCGGAACGCTCCGCCCTTTTTTGTGCACTTTTACAGACCAATGGTCTGTATTTAAAAACAGGAGGTTTCCATGAACACATTTTTCCTCATCGTCCTCGGGCAGATCATCTCCCTGTTCGGCAATGCCGCCCTGCGGTTTGCGCTGCCGCTGTATCTGCTGCGGCAGACCGGTTCCGCTGCGCTGTACGGCGGCATCACCGCGCTGGCTATGCTGCCTGCTCTGGCCGGAATGCTGACCGGCGGCGCGCTGGCAGACCGTAAAGCCCGCCTGATGGCGCTGCTGGATCTGGTGACCACCGGTATTTCGGCGGCAGCCGCTGCCGGGTTGCCGCATCTGCCCCTGCTTCCGCTGATCCTGACCGTGCTGGGCAGTCTGTACGCCATTCAGGGGCTTTACCAGCCTGTAGTACGCGCCTGTCTGCCCCTGCTGCTGAACGGCACCCAGCTGCTGCGCGGCAACGCAGTCATCCAACTGGTGGATACCGTGGACGAGCTTCTCGGTCCCCTGCTGGGTGCTGTTCTGCTGGAGCACCTCGGCATCCGAGGTCTGCTGGTGCTCTGCGGCTGCTGCTTTGCACTTTCTGCCGGGATGGAGCTCTGCCTGCGCATCCCACAGGATGTCCCCCGGGACACAAAGCTCTCCGTCCGTTCTCTGTGGACCGACCTGCGGGAAAGTGCGCGGTTTCTCACCGGGCAGACTGCGGTGCTGCGGTTAGCTGCTGCCATGGCGGCTGTAAACCTGCTGGAAGTCCCTGCCCTCACCGTGGGGGTTCCGGTGCTGGTGGTGCAGACTTTGCAGAAAAGTGATGCCTCCCTTGGTCTTGTGCAGGCGGTGCTGAGCGCAGGCGGCATTTTAGGCGGCGTGCTGGCGGGAACCGTCTTTGTCCGGCATCCCATCCGCAGCGGCACAGGTCTTTTGCTGGCGCTCAGCGGCGTGTGCGCCGCGCTGGGTCTTGCCCTCCGGGTGCCCACGCTCCAGTTCGGCAGCATTTTGGTGCTGGGTGCCGTGTTTATGACCGTGGCGGCACTGTTCAACGTGTGGTTCTTTGCGCAGCTGCAAATGCTAGTACCACAGGCACAGCTGGGCAAGACGACCGCCTGCATCTCCGTGCTGGCCTGCCTGACCCAGCCCATCGGGCAGGCAGCCTATGGCAGTGCCTTCCAGCACTGGGCTGCGCACCCGGCAGATGTACTGCTGGCAGCCGGGGTGCTTTCGGCGCTGGTTCTCTGGCTGCTGCAAACGCGCCGTACCGCCTGACGCAGCAAAAAAGGAGCCGCTGTTGCAGCCCCTTTTATGGTTTGCTTACTCCGGCAGCTTTGCCGGGTCGAGGTAGCTTTCGCCCTGCTTTACCTCCACATGGATGTGGCTTTCCTCGGCGCATTCGCAGCCGACCGTGCCCACCGTGCCCAGCTTCTGCCCGGCGGCTACGGTATCCCCGGCTTTTACGGCGGGGTCAGCCACACCGCACAGCCGCCAAAAGCGGCCAGCGGCATCTTCCAGCACCACCACAGTGCCCCAGTTGCCCTCTGCCCCAGCAGAGACTACCTTGCCCGCCACAGGCGCCGCTACCGCAGCGCCCTGCGTGCAGGCGTAGTCTACGCCGTTGTGGGTGCGCCAGTCCCCAAGGGTCTTGTTATACACCAGCTCATCGCCGCTGAAGGCGTTGAGCACGCGCCCCGGCATAGAGGGCGCGGCGGCAGGCTGCGCCGAACTGCTGGCAGGCGAGGATGCGCCTTGCAGTGCCGAGGGTTCGCGCAGCGAACCAGAGCCAGACTGCGCACCAGAGGACGCCCCAGAGGGCGTCTGCTGCGGCACATCTGCCTTGCTGTTTGCAACGTCGGTCACGGGCTGCTGCCATGTGGTGTCCTCCTGTGCGTCCCAGTCCGGTTCTGTTTCCGGGGTGGTCTGTTGGGTGGTGCCGGGGGCGTTCAGCCCATCCAGACTTTTTTGCAGTTCTGCCCGCAGGGCGCGCACCGCCCACACCCCCGCCGCAGCCGCAGCCAGCAGGCTTGCGGTCAGCAGCAGAGCAAAGCCCTTGCCGTGCAGAAATTTTTTGATCTGCTCCATGCTTGTTACTCCCATCTGTCCGTTTTGTGTACGGGGTCTTTTTCTGGGTTTAGTGTGGGACAGCGGCGGGCAGTTTATACAAAGGGATAAAAAAGACAGCGAAAAATAAATCAGCCAAGCCCTGCAGGCTTGGCTGATTTACAGATCATAAAATTCTTTCTGCGCTTAGTCGCGGCGGCGGCTGTTCAGACCCAGCAGACGCACCACATACAAGAAGATGTTGATGAAGTCCAGATACAGCGTCAGTGCACCGTAGATGGAAGCCTTTTCCGCCAGCTCGCTGTCCCCTGCGTAGTAGGAGTACATCTGGCTCAGCTTCTGGGTGTCGTAGGCGGTCAGCAGCATGAACACCACCAGACCGATGCCGGAATACAGCACCGTGCTCATAAAGCCCATGCCGAACAGCACACCGACGAAACCGGTGATAAGCAGCGCAAACAGCGCCATCATCAGCTTGGGACCCCAGCCGGACAGATCCTTGTGGGTGGTGGTGCCGTAAACTGCCATCAGGCCGAAATACAGCGATGTGGCAAGGAAGGCCAGCACCAGCGTGCCCAGATCAAAGGCAAGGAAATAATAGCTCAGCACCATGCCGTTGAGCAGGGCGTAGCCTAAAAATACTCCTCTTGCCGCGCCCACGGACATATTCTGCACCCGGGCGCTCAGCACGAACACCAGCGCCAGCTCGGCAATGGTGAACAGCAGGTACAGCGAGTTGACCACATAGAACAGCGGGGTGGTGGCGGTGACAAACGCCGCCGCAAAGGTGATCAGCAGTCCCAGCGCCATCCAGCGGTAGGTGCGGGTCATATAATCAGCCGAGGTCATTGTAGGCTCTGCATAGCCACGGTTGTAATTGTTGTAACTCATCTGGGTTCCTCCAGTCTATTCTGCCGGAGCATTTCTCTCTTGCTCCGGTCTACGGAATATAGTATACTGCATAGAAATGAACGTTTCATGAAAAAGGCTGTGATATTGTATGTCCCTTGGACTTTATCTGCATATTCCCTACTGCTTTTCCAAATGCCGGTACTGCGATTTTTATTCCCACCCCGGGGAGCGGGGCGTGCCGGATGCTTATGTGGACGCGCTTCTGCGGGAGCTGCACCGCTTTGCGCCAAACGCGCCCCTGCGGCCGGATACCGTTTATTTCGGCGGCGGCACGCCCAGCCTGCTCACCCCGGCGCAGGCAGAGCGGCTCATCCGGGCAGCAGAGCCTGTGCCTGGTGCAGAGATCACCTTGGAAGCAAACCCCGAGACCGTCACCGAGGAGAGCTTGCGGGGCTTCCGGGCGGCGGGGGTGAACCGCATCTCCTTCGGGGTGCAGTCTGCCCGGGACACCCAGCTGCGCACCCTTGGCCGTCCCCACAGCGCCAAGCAGGCGCGGGCAGCCTTTGCCGCTGCCCGGCGCGCCGGGTTCGAGAACATCAGCGGCGATATCATGCTGGCGCTGCCCCATTATACGCAGGCCGAGTTTGACGAGACACTGGAACTGATCGAAAAAGGCGGTGCCACCCATATCTCGGCCTACCTTTTAAAGATAGAGCCGGACTCCGCCTTTGGCAAGCACCCGCCGGAGGGGCTGCCCACCGGCGATGAAGCCGCCGATTTCTATCTTTACGCCGTGGAGCAGCTGGAACACCACGGCTACCGCCAGTACGAGATCTCCAACTTTGCAAAGCCGGGCTATGAGGGCAGGCACAACCTCATCTACTGGGACTGCGGCGACTATCTTGGCCTTGGCCCTGCGGCGCACTCCTGCATGGGCGGCAAGCGGTTCTGCTACGCACCGGACACCGCCGCCTTTCTGCAGGACGCCGCCGCGCCCATTATGGACGGCAATTGCGGCGCAGAGGACTACCTGATCTTACAGCTGCGGCTGCGCAAGGGGCTTGACCTTGCAGCCTACAAAGCCATATACGGCAAGCAGTTTTCCACCGCACAGCTGGCCTTTGTGCAAAACTGCGTCCGCGCCGGGTATGCCACCTTCGATGGCAGTACCCTCGCTCTGACCCCCGCCGGGCTTATTGTTCAGAACAGCATCCTTGCCCAGCTGCTGTAAGCCCTCTCAGGCTTTGGCTCTTGTCCCCAGCTTTTCCAGTTCCACCACCCGCCAGCCAAGGGCGCGGATGGCGCTTTCATCGTGGGTGGCCAGCAGCACCGGCTTGCCCGCGCAGCGCTGCCGCAGCAGTGCCGCTGCCCGCTGCAAGGTGTCCGGGTCCATGCCGGTAAAGGGCTCGTCCAATAGCAGGGTGTCGCTGGGTGCCCACAGCGCCCGCAGCAGCGCCACCCGCCGCTTTTGCCCGCCGGAAAGCCTGCGGGCAGGCAGCTGCAAGGCTGCAATGTCCATTCCAAGTTGTTGAAAATTGCTTATAATTTGCTCTTTGTACTGGTTTTCTACCCCCGGAAGCACCAAGGTGACGTTCTGCACGGCGTTCAGCTGGGGACAAAGGCGGTCTTCCTGAAAGACCGCTGCCACCCGGCCCACGCCCTCCACGCTGCCGGTGGTGGGGCGTTCCAGCCCCATCAGGATGCGCAGCAGGGTGGTCTTGCCCCAGCCGCTGGGTGCCCACAGCACCACGGGAGCATCCACCTCCATGCACAGGTCGGTGAAGAGCGGCGCTGCGCCAAACCGCTTTGTCAGGTGTTGAAGCTTCAGCATTTTGTCCCCTCCTCTCCCAGCACTGCGCCCACGGCTTTATCCAGTGCAAGCAGGAACAGCTTTTCAAAGCCTGCGCTCAGCAGGATGATGACAAAGGTCCACGCAAACAGCTCCCCTGTGGAAAGGGTGATCTTGGCGCGATACAGCGCATCGCCGATGCTGCCGTTGGGCAGGCCGATGACCTCGGCCGCCACGCCGCTTTTCCAGCAGATGCCCAGCGCCACGCTGCACCCCTGCCGGAAGGCCGGAAGCACCGCAGGCAGCCAGATCGACCGCAGGCGGCGCCCCGGCGGCAGACGGAATACCGCTGCCATCTCCAGCAGCTGCACGTCTGCACCGGCAATGCCGGTGCGCACCGCGCCGTACAGCACCGGCAACACCATCAGAAAGCTGATAAGCACCGAAAGCGCACTGCCCCGCACCCAGACCAGCGCCAGAATGATAAAGCTTGCCACCGGCGTGGCCTTGACCAGCTGCATCACCGGAGCCAGCAGTGCATCGGCGGCGCTCCACTGGGCGGCGCACACCGCCAGCACCACGCTGACCACTGCGCCCAGCACAAAACCCAGCAAAATGCGCCCTGAGCTGAAGCCCACTCGCTGCCAGAAATCTGCCCTTGGCAGCAATTGCACCAAAGTGCGCAGCGCCTGCACCGGCGATACCAAAAACACCTCCTGCCCGATGGCCATGGCTGCGGCCTGCCAGACCGCCAGCCAGAACGCCACCGCCAGCAGACGGCGGAAAAACTGCTTGTTCTGCTTCATAAACTGCCCTCTTCCGCTTCCTATTATAAGGTATAGTATACCATACCGTCCCGCAAAGTGGAATGACCTGTGCACCACCTGCGGCGGGTCGGCTCGCTTTGTATATACTTTTATTCAACCGTCGTATGCTTGACATGAATTTACATCCAGTGTAAACTGGGTACAGTACACGGTGCACCTTTGCGCCGGCGCAGGAAAGAGAGGACGGTATTGACAAAAGCGCTCAAGGGCCGCAAGCTGCTGCTTGTCGGTTTTACGTTATTTTCCATGTTTTTCGGGGCGGGCAACCTGATCTTCCCACCCGATCTGGGTGCAAAGGCGGGGGTAAACTTCTGGCCCGCCTTTCTGGGGCTTGCCCTCAGTGCCGTGGGTCTGCCCGTGGCAGGGGTCATCGCGGTGGCACGGGCTGACGGTCTGGATAAGCTTGCCGGTCGGGTGCATCCGGTGTTCGCGCAGGTGTTCATGATTTTGATCTACCTGTCCATCGGGCCGTGTCTGGCCATTCCGCGCACCGCAAGCACCTCGTTTGCCATGCTCACCCCGCTGCTGGGCAGCAGCGCCGGGCTGCAGCTGGGGTACTCCGTGCTGTTCTTCGGCGCGGCCTTTCTGGTAGCGCTGCGCCCGGACAGGCTCACCCGCTGGCTGGGCAGGCTGCTCTGCCCCTGCCTGCTGGTTCTGATTTTGATCCTGTTCGGCGGCTGTTTGCTACACCCGCTGGCGGCGCAGTACGGTGCGCCCACCGATGCGTATAGTTCAGCGGTTATTTTACAAGGCGTATTGTACGGTTACCAGACCATGGACGCCCTTGCCGCACTGAACTTTGGCGCGGTCATCGCCATGAACATCCGGGCGCAGGGCGTTGCCCGGGAGCAGGACGTGCAGCGCAGTGCCATCCGTGCCGGTCTTGTGGCAGGCGGGCTGTTGCTGGCGGTCTATGCCATGCTGGGGCACGCCGGAGCGTTGACCGGTGCCGCCGTGCCCGGTCTTGCCACCGGTGCCGAGGTGCTGACCGTGCTGGCGGAGCGGCTGTTCGGTAAAGCGGGGCTGGTGCTGCTTGCGGCCATCTTTATGCTGGCCTGCTTCAACACCTGTGTAGGGCTAATCGCCTGTGTGGGAGAGTATTTCCACACCCTGCTGCCCCGCATCCCCTACCCTGCTCTTGCCGCCTTTTTTGCCGCTGCCAGTATGCTGATCGCAAATCTGGGGCTGGCAGAGATCCTGCGTCTGTCCGTCCCGGTGCTCAACGCCCTGTACCCGGTAGCCATTGTGCTGATTACGCTTTCCTTCGTGCCCGGGCTGGAACAGCGCCACCGGGTCTACCCGCTGTGCATTGGCTGCACCGCTGTGCAGAGCATTGCCGCCGCGCTGCCGCTTGGCGCACTTTCTGCCCTTGCCAACGCCCTGCCACTGGCGGCACTGGGCTTTGGCTGGGTGCTCCCGGCTGCCGCCGGGCTGCTGGCAGGCATTCTTTTAAGCAGAACTGAAAAATAATAGGAGATTTTACTATGATCCAGCCCATCATGCACGACCCGCTGTTTCTGGCGCAGAAGTCCGCCCCCGCCACCCCGGAGGATGCCCCTGTTGCGCGGGACTTACTGGACACCCTGACCGCCCACGCCGACGGCTGTGTGGGCATGGCTGCCAACATGATCGGCGTGCGCAAGCGCATCATCGCGGTGGAAGCTGAGGACGGGTATTTAGTGCTGTTCAACCCGGTCATCCTGAAAAAGTCCGGCCAGTACGAAGCCGAAGAGGGCTGTCTTTCGCTGGAAGGTGTGCGGAAAACAAAGCGCTGGCAGAGCATCAAGGTGCAGTACCAGACCATGGACGGCAAGCTGCGCATCAAGACCTTTACCGGCTGGACAGCGCAGATCATCCAGCACGAGATCGACCATTGCGATGGGATCTTGATCTGAATCCCATCGCACACTCCCCCGCGTGGGACGATTTTGAATGCGCTCCGCGTTCGCTTTGCGCATAAATAGCGGAAAGAATATTTTTATAGTTGTAACTCTGGAAAATCTGCGGATTTTCCAGAGTTACTTTTTCACGAAAGGGGCGCAAAGATATTGCAACTGCCTCTCCCGGTTACGGTTCTTCCTGTGAAAAGGGGATTCAGAAACGCCCGCAGACGTTTCTGAATCCCGAATATAAAATAATTTTTCCGCTGAAAATGGCTAGAGCGCAGCGGAAGCCATTCCAAATCGTTTTTGCTCACCAACTATAACACACAAAGCCCCCGAGGGTGTGTCCCCCGGGGGCTTTGCTATGCTGTAACAGAGAAATGAAGGTGTTATTGTTCGCTTAAAACCTCTTGCGGTGCCCTGCATCCGCTTCGACCCTTGGGCGGGTCTCGCGTCTTGCAGACCGCTGCGCCAAAAATTTCTCCCTGTTTCGGCCGCAGGCCGCGGTCGAAATTTTAGCCTTTAACAGCACCCATTGCGATGCCCTTGGTAAAGTACTTCTGGAAGATGAGGAAGATGATGATGATCGGCACTGCGGCCAGTGCAGCACCTGCCATGATCAGACCAAAGTCGGTGCTGTTTTCTGCCTGCAGCTTTGCAATGCCCAGCGAGATGGTCAGGTTGCTGGTGCTGGACAGCATGATCAACTGCATGAAGTAATCGTTCCAGCTGTTGATGAAGGTAAAGATGGCCAGTGCACCGATACCGGGCTTGACCATGGGCAGCACGATCTTGACAAAGGTGCGTGCCTCGCTGGCACCGTCGATGCGGGCAGCTTCCAGCATTTCGGTGGGGATGCCCTCACTGAACTGCTTCATCAGGAACACGCCGAACGGCCAGCCCACGATGGGGAAGATGACCGCCCAGATGGTGTTGTACAGGTTCAGTGCGCTCATCTCGCGCAGCAGGGGGATCAGGATGACCTGCTTGGGCAGTGCCATGGCGCAGACAATGAGGGTGAACAGCAGCTTGCGGCCCACAAAGCGCTTTTTTGCCAGCGCATAACCGGCCATGGCGGCGGTCAGGCAGGTAAGGATCATGGACATGACTGCCATGAACACGGTGTTGATCATCCAGCGGATGGCGGCGGGAGCCATGGGACCCACCGAGAAGTAGACAGGCTCGCCGTTGGCGCTGAACTTGGAGCCGAAGGGCACAGCCAGCTGCCATAGCGGGGCACGTTTCCCGGCAAACAGTTTCTGGTAGTTGGTCAGCACCCACTGGCTGGGCCACCACTCCGGGGTGGTCGCGTTGATGGCTGCGCCGGTCTTGAAGGAGCCGGTGATGATCCAGTACAGCGGGAAGGCGAACAGCACCGCCATAATGCTGATGAGGATGATGGCCAGAATGGCGTAGGCGCTCATCTTTTTCAGTTTACTGGGATGGCGCTCCAACGGTTTTTGCTTTTTTGCAGCAGTTGCACGCATTGTTCCGCACCTCCTTAATTATCCTTGTTGCCCAGCTTGAACTGGACAGCAGACAGAATGGCGATGATCACCGCCAGCACCACGCCCATGGCGTTGCCGTAGCCGTACTTGTACTGCTTGAACGCGGTGTAGTAGATGTAGTACATAATGGTATCGGTCTTGTGGTTGGGGCCGCCGGAGGTCAGCAGCTGGATCAGTGCAAAGCACTGGAAGGAGTTGATGGTGGTGATGACCAGAATGTACAGGGTGGTGGGCATAATGGCGGGCCACTTGATCTTCCAGAAGCACTGGAGGTCGGTAGCGCCGTCCACCTCGGCAGCTTCCACGATGGACTGATCCACGTTGCCCAGTGCCGAAACGTACAGCACGATGGGCTGACCTACGGAGGTGGTGAGCAGGATCAGGATGATACAGCCCAGTGCGAACCGCTCGTCACCCAGCCAGTTGATGTTCTTGTCCAAAATGCCAAGGCTCTTGCCCAGATAGTTGAAGATGCCGTAGTAGTTATTGTACATCCACTTCCACACCACGGTAACGGCAACCGAGCCGGTGACCACGGGCAGGTAGAACACACAGCGGAAAAGGCTTGTCGCCCACTCCGGCAGGTCCACGATGGCGGAGGACACCCACAGCGAGAAGATGCAGGTGATGGGCACCGACACGATGACGATGACAAAGGTGTTCTTTAATGCGCCAAGGAAGATGGGATCGGCAAACAGGGTCTTGTAGTTTGCCATCCCCACAAAGATATCCGCGCGGTTCATGGTGGAGTCAAAAAAGCTGGTCACCACGCAGAGGATCATGGGGTAGATGACGAAGCCCAGAAAGAAGATCAGGCTGGGCAGCAGGAAGCAGTAGGAGGCGAAGGTTTCGCGCCGTACCAGCGCACTGCTGCGTTTGGGCTCTTTCATTGCCGTCTTTGCAGCCAAGAGGATCACCAGACCTTTCGTTTGAGAGTGTTTTTTCCGTAAAAAGGCCCCTCCCTCACCCGGAGGAAGGGGCCTTGCGGTTCAGCTGTGATGCAGTTCAGAAAAAGTAGCGCTTATGCCTCGGCAGCAGCGGCTGCGTTTGCGTTGTCCACAAAGGTCTTGACGGCAGTCTCGACGGCTTCGCCGGAGCCCACGCGCTGCAGCATATTCCACCACTCGGTGCGGGCAGTGGTCCAGCCCGGGGTGATCTGGTAGTAGTCGCCCAGATAGCCCATGAACTTGCTGTACTCGCTCATGACCTCGTTGCCGGCGTAGATGTCACCCACGCTGGTGCGGACGGGGAAGTAGGTGGAAGCCAGCACGCTGTCCTTGACCTGAGAGGGGTCGGCAGCGATGAACTCGATAAAGGTCTTTGCAGCCTTGATCTTGGCCTCATCGCCGTTATCAAAGATGCCGAAGCCCCAGATGCCGCCGCACAGCTTCGGGTCGCCGCTTGCGGTGGGGAATGCCATGGGGAAGATCTCGTCGCCGCTGATGGTCTGGCCTGCGGCAGCGGTGTCAGCGTTCAGCTGCTGTGCAATGTTCCAGCAGAATGCCATCTGCAGGGTGCCGTTGCGGAACAGGGTGATCTCCTCGCCGCCGTTGATGGAGGGATCAAAATTGACGCCCTTTGCATCGTACAGAGCCTGAATGGCCTTGATGTTCTCGGCAGAGTCGGCGGTGTACTTGGTGTGGGCTGCATCGGTAAAGGTGCCGCCGTACATATTGTTGATGATGGCGCGGGTGCCCTGGTCGCCGCCCTGACCGCTGCAGTAGATGGCTGCCACGTTCTCGTAGCCGCCCTTGTACAGTGCATCCACGGTCTTGAGGAAGCCGTCGGTGCTCCAGGTGTGCTTGTCGGTGTCGATGTACTGGTCAGCGCCCACTTCCTTGACCTTGGTCATGTTCACGGCCATGCAGTGTGCGGTCATGCACAGGGGGTACTCGTAGTAGTCGCCCTTCTCGTTGTGGCAGGCAGACTCCACAGAAGCGTAGATGTCCTTCTTGGCATCGTCGGTCCACAGGTCGTTCAGCGGAGCCATAACGCCCTTGGCACCCCAGTTTGCCACCAGACGCTCGGGGCCTTCCATGACCAGATCGGGTGCGCTGCCGCCCTCGATGGCGGTGTTCACCTGATCGTCGCCGTTGGTGTAGTCCAGATACTCCACGGTCACCTTGATGTCGGGGTACTTTGCGTTGAAGCTGGAGATCAGGTTCTGGACGGTATCGTCATTGCCCCAGCCGCCGATGGGGTATGTCCACAGCTTGATGCTTGCGCCGGTGCTGGCTGCACTAGCAGCAGAGGAAGCGGTGGAGGAAGCAGCAGTGCTGCTGGAGGCGGAACCGCCGCAGGCGGCCAGTGCGCCGGCAGCGCCCAGAATACCGGCAGCCTTCAGGAACGAACGGCGGGAAATGCAGTTTTTCATGGTAGATTCTCCTTGTTCATCTTCTTCGATCCGCGGTGGATCGTGCTCCGTTTTGCTCGTAGCGGCTGCTCGTGTCCGCAGCCGTTGTTTGTAGCCTAATTATAGAAAATAATTTTCATTTTGTCCATTCATTCTTTTCATAAATTTTCATTTTTAAACCCAGCAGCCTGCACAAAATTGTGGGATATCAGAAAAAACACAATAATTTTGCACACTTTACTTGTCAAAATAGTTACAAAACGGTACACTTCCCGCTGTTATATTGAAAACAACTTTCAGAGCCCAAATTGTAAAAATGAAAATCATTTTCACAATTTGAAGCGTTTTTTCTGCCAAAACTGTGCCCTCTGCACAGAAGCGGCGGGTAAAATGTGGTCATTACGCCTCTTGCACAGCGGCGCAGTTTCTCTTATACTTTTATATAAGAAGGTAAGCACGAACACGGCACCGGCACCCGCCGGTGGCCCAAGTCAGGAGAAGGAAAAGAATGTCTACGAATTTTTGGGAGCTGCTGCAGCAGCATCAGGGCGACCTGACAAGATCCGGCCGCACGGTGGCGGACTATCTGGTGCAGCACGCTGCGGAGGCACAGTATCTGTCCATATCGTCGCTGGCCAGAGAGTGTCAGGTGGCTGAGGCCACGGTGTTCCGGTTCTGCCGGGCGCTGGGCTTTGAGGGCTACCATGAAATGCGCATTGCGCTGGCGCAGGCCAACGCCACCGGCGTGCTGGTGAACCAGCAGGAGCCCGCCCCGGACGCCGACACCGCCACTTTGTGCGAGCACGCTTCGGCGCTGTTCATGACCGCCATCAACGGCACCCAGAACGCTCTTTCGCCGCAGGCGGTGGAGCAGGCCGTGGCGCTGCTGCACAGTGCCCGGCAGGTGTTCTGCATGGGACAGGGCGGCAGCATGGCAGCCGCCAACGAGATCTGCGCCCGGTTCGCCTGCATCACCAACAAGTTCCGCGCCGTTGCCGACAGCCATATGCAGGTAATGGCTGCCAGCCTGATGACCGAGCAGGACGTGGTGCTGTTCGTCTCCTACTCCGGCGCTACCCGCGACCTGATGGAGACCCTGCGCGCCGCCAAGGCCAACGGGGCAAAGGTCATCCTGATCACCCACTACGAGGACTCCCCCGGCGCAAAGCTGGCAGACCTTGTGCTGCTGTGCGGCGCACAGGAAAGCCCGCTGGACTCCGGCAGCATCCCCATCAAGGTGGCAGTGCTGTATGTGGCCGAGGTGCTGGTGCTGCGGTACATTCTGGACGACAAGCCCGGCAGCACCGAAGCGCAGGAGCGCACCACCGAAGCGCTGGCTGTAAAGCTGCTCTGAGCGGTTGTCTCCGGCAAAACGTGCAAGCAAAAAAGGTGAAGTGACCAAAAGATCACTTCACCTTTTTGTTTTGTCAGCTCGGCAGCGGGGCGTCCGTGTCCCCGCCGGGGTCTACGCCAAAGGCGTCGTCCAGTTCCTCCGGCAGCGGGTCGGGGGCTGCATCAAAGGCGGCGTCCGGCACATCGGCAAATACCGGCGTTTGGGCAAGCGCAGTTCCACTCACCGCAAGGCACAGAGCCAGCGCAAACGCAAGGCCCAGCAGTTTTTTTGCACAGTGATTCATCATGTGTCCTCCTTGTGTGGGGTGGCTGCTTTTGGGGTGGGAACTCCCCGTCTCCCTTAATTAAAGATATTGTTGGGTAAAAAAGAAAGGTCAGTCGATTT
>ENA-OXEW01000482-OXEW01000482.1-human-gut-metagenome-genome-assembly--contig:-NODE-482-length-17697-cov-8.242036_pt1 | contig 17697 bp, 10 predicted proteins | sample MGYA00249363_ERZ652259 | MGnify/ENA primary metagenome ERZ652259 (study PRJEB26925, sample SAMN05826541) | human gut metagenome | biome: ENVO:2100002; feature: ENVO:00000062; material: ENVO:00002003...
GAGATTGCCTCTTGTCTCGTGGGCTCGGAGATGTGTATAAGAGACAGGAGCAGATCCAGGCCGCACCCTTTGAAGCCGTTTACCCCCAGACGGAGGGGCTTACCAGCAGCGCCATCTCCCGCTGCATCCGGCAGCTTTTGCCCCATGCAGAGCTGCTGCCAGATCCACTGCCGCCGGAGATGCTGCAAAAATACCGTCTGCTCCCCAAGGCCGAAGCGGTGTGCGCCATCCACTGCCCTGCCACCGAGGAGCAGGCTGCAGCGGCGCGGCGGCGGCTCATTTACGAGGAATTGCTGGTGCTGCAATTGGGCATCGGGCGGATGCGCAGCCGTGGCGCTGCGGCCACCGGGGCACCCATGCGCCGCGCCGACCCAGCTCCTTTCTGGCAGAGTCTGCCCTTTGCCCCCACCGGGGCGCAGCGCCGCGCAGTGGAGGAAATTTTAAACGATATGGCGGGCGATACCGCCATGAACCGCCTGTTGCAGGGCGATGTGGGCAGCGGCAAAACGCTGGTAGCTGCTGCCGCCATCTGGGCGTGCATCCGGGCGGGGTATCAGGCCGCGCTGCTGGCTCCTACCGAAATTCTGGCCGCACAGCACGCTGAGGGGCTGAACCGGCTGCTTGCCCCCTTCGGGATGCGGGTCGCCCTGCTGACCGGCGGCATGAAAGCCGCTGCCCGCCGCACCACACTGGCCGCTATCCGCAATGACGAAGCCGACCTTGTGGTGGGCACCCACGCTCTGATGAGCGAAGGGGTGGAGTTTGCCCGGCTGGGTCTGGCGGTCATTGACGAGCAGCACCGCTTTGGGGTGCGTCAGCGCGGCGCGCTGGCCGAAAAGGCCGCAAACCCGCACCTGCTGGTCATGAGCGCCACCCCCATCCCCCGCACGCTGGGATTGCTGATTTACGGCGATCTGGACATTTCCATTCTGGACGAGCTGCCCCCCGGACGCACCCCGGTCAAGACCCGGTGCATCACCGGCAAGCGGCGGCAGGACTTGTACCGCTTTCTGGACAGCGAGATCGACAAAGGGCGGCAGGTGTATCTGGTCTGCCCCGCCATCGAGGATGTGCCGGACGGCGGGCTGAACGCCGTCAAGACCTACTATGAGGACATTGCCAAGGCGCTGCTGCCCGACCGCCGGGTGGGGCTGATGCACGGCAAGCTGAAACCCAAGGAAAAAGCCGCCGTCATGGAGGATTTCAAGACCGGGCGGCTGGATGCATTGGTGTCCACCACCGTCATTGAGGTGGGCGTGGACGTGCCCAACGCCAGCGTGATGGTGATCGAAAACGCCGAGCGCTACGGTCTGAGTGCCCTGCACCAGCTGCGCGGCCGTGTAGGACGCGGTGCCGCCGAGAGCTGGTGCTTTCTTGTCAGCGACAACACCAGCGAAGCCGTGCAGAAGCGGCTGAAATTTCTCTGCTCCACCACCGACGGCTTTGCCGTGGCGCAGTACGACTTGGAGACCCGCGGCCCCGGCGACTTTTTCGGCAGTCGCCAGCATGGTCTGCCCACCTTGCAGATCGCCGACCTGATGAATGACACCCGTACCCTGCACGCCGCCCAAAGCGAAGCCGCCGCCCTGCTGGCCGCCGACCCACTGCTGGAAAGCCCTGCGCACGCTTTGCTGGCTGCGCAGGTGCAGCAGATGTTCGACAAGGCCGGGCCGATGAACTAAAAAAGCGCTGTCACACGAAAAACTCGTGCGACAGCGCTTTTCTTTACGTTTCCTTGCTCCCGACGATCCTTTGCAGGATGCGGGCGGTCAGCGCGTCCACCTTTTCCTCCAGTGCGGGCAGGTGCAGCAGACGGTAGAACCGCTGATACACGGCATCCACCGCGTAGCCCGCAGCGGCAACCAGCAGCACCGCACCGGTCAGGTAAGCCAGCGAGGGCAGCAGCGCCCCGCCAAACCGGGGCAGGTCGACCAGCTGCCACAGCAGCGCCCGGGTAAAATCGCTGTCGTGCAGCAGGTACACCCCGAAGGACAGCGGTGCCAGCCGAAAGACCCAGCGCCGCCAGTAGTCCGAGCGGATATGGATATTCTGGAACAGCAAAAACATTGCTGCCGAAGCGATGACCGTAGCCAGTGCCTGATAGCCGTTGACGGTATTCACAAAGCCGTTTAGGTGCAGAGCGTTTTCCACCCGCAGCGCCAGCATCCGGTTGAAAAGCCCCGCCGCCGAAGCCGCCAGATACGCCAGCAGGCACAGCCCGCTGGGCACGGTCACCCGGTATTTGCGGAAATAGGCAGCCATAAAATACAAGGTATAGAACCAGATAAAGCTGTATCCGTTATTCACAAAGGTCGCATCCGTTGCCCAGTAGAACAGCGTGCCCCACACGCTTTGCAGCAGCAGCGCCACCAGCAGCAGTGTTTTGTACTGCCGCCTGTCAAGGCTTTGCACCACCGCGTTCAGCACCGGCACCGAGAGATACATCAGGAAATAGGCCGAAGCGAACCAGTAGCCGTTGGAGGTAAGGGGTAAAAGTGCCCGGAGCAGTGCAACAGCCGAAAGCGGGACCGCCCCCGCTTTCACCGCAATGCAGAAGGTGAGCATGGAGTAAAACCACACCTGTGCCCCAATGCGGAACAGCCGCCCGGCATGAACAGGCCCCTTGCGCTCCGACAGGTAATAGCCGGAAAGCATTACAAAACAGTTGGTGGATACACGCGCCAGAATAAACAGCAGCCAGTAGATCCAGAATGCCGCTGTCCCCTGCGGTGCCGCACTGCCCAGCCCGCCGTGCCCGATGCCGTGCATCAGCACGATCATCACCATACTGAGGATACGCATCGTCTCAAAGCCGCTGTGCCGCTTTTGTTCTTCCATCCCCCGTTTCCCCCCTTATCTCTCCCCTGTTTCCAGCTGCCGCAAAGCCTGCCGCACCTGCTGCTCCGGCCGCAGCCACGCTTGATAGTAGTCCGCATTGTGCTGTGCCATGGCTAAGATCGCCGCCGGGTCTGTCAGCAGCTGCCGCAGCTGCTCCTCACACTCTGCCGGGGACGTATATATTTTATAGTTTTTGCCCTCTTCAAAGCCGCCCGGCAGGGTGTACCGCAGCGGCTCGGTGACGATAGCGCGCCCCGCCGCCACATACTCGGCCAACTTCCAGCCGGTAGAGCCGTGCAGTCCGGTAGAAGCCACGCAAATCTCCGTGTGCTGCATCCGGTGCAGATACGCCCGCTTGCCGGTCAGCTTGTCCGGCACGATCAGCTCCGGGCACAGCTGCCGGGCACAGGCGTTGTCGGATACGCCGCCGGTGAACTGCGCCGGGAAGGCGCTTTGCAGCCGGTGCAGCAGCTCAATGCGGTCAGCGTTCACCTGCCGCCACTCTGCCTGCAGTTCCGGGTATTGCCGCACCGCCGGCTCATCCGGGTCCCACAGACGGGTCAGAAAGAGGATGCGCGGCTTTTTGCGCACCCGGGTCAGGCAGGCTTCAAAGTCCTGCGGGTAGCAGCGGGTGGAAAGCGCCCACTGCTTCAGGCGGCTCTTTGCGCTGCGCTCCGCTTCCAGCGGCGAGCCCGGACAGGTAACGTAGTAGTTCAGCCCCAGCGGCCGCAGTTTTGCGGGGATATCGCCCGGGAACTGCCGGTTCTTCTCCGCCGAAAAGCTGCGTTTGAACACCATATCTGCCCGGTGGAACAGTGCCAGCACCGCCGCCGGGTCGTTGTAAAAGTAGCCGTCCATCAGGTCGAACACCACCGTGCGGCCGTCAATTTCCGTTTCCAGCAGCGCCTCCCGGGCAATGGGACTGCCCTGCCGCTCGTCCTGCACCCGCAAAGTCAGCTCCCCGCGCTTTGCCAGCAGGGTAAAGCCCGCCAGAATGCCGCTGATGTGCGCCGCGCCCTCCCGGGTGGCAAGTTTTATTGTGACCTGCATATTCCCTCCTATCGGTGGAACAGTCCGGTGCGCCGCTCGCCCATGGGGATCACATCACAGAACACACACCGGCTCTTGGTAGAAAGCTGCACATCCTTGTGGTAGCAGCCGAAAAACCATTTTTCGTAGGTCAGCTTGAGCAATATTTCGTCCAGAAACAGGTGCAGACGGTTGCTCTCGCCAAGGGCAAGGGCGGTAAAATCCAAAAATCTGCTTGGTGCATCGTGGGTCAGCACATAATCTACCTTGTAGTCTACTTTCTCTAAGTTGCGGCGGCAGGTGTCGTACTCCTCGTCGCTGGGCATCTCCTGCTTCCACCAGTTCACGCCCGGCTCCCGGTCGTCCTTATCCTGACTTTCCGCGCCGCCGAAGCAGAGATAGGTCTTGCCCTCCAGCTCCAGCACGCTGCCCCGGCACACATGGTACACGTTGCCGCCAAGGCTCTGCACCCTGCCGCCGAACAGCTCGGTCTCCGGGTACTGTGCCAGCAGGTCGTAGTTTTCGTGGCTGCCGTCCAGAAACAGCACCGTGTAGGGGCGCTTGCGCAGCCAGTCCAGCCGCTTGCGCTCTGCGGCGCTGCCGTCCCACACAAAGCCAAAATCCCCCAGCACCACCACGGTGTCCTTTTTGCCCAGCCAGCGCAGTTTGCCCTGCTTGAAGCGCTGGATATCGCCGTGGGTATCCCCTGTAAGATATACCATTCCTGCCCTCCCTGCCGGGGCGAAAGAACGGTGTAAAACACCGCAAGGCTCTTGTAACGCCCCGGCAAACCTGTTATTATTATAGAACACAGCACTTTTGCTGCAAAATTGATCTTCCGGCGCGCTGTACTGCGCGGCCTTATCTAGTATATTTTATCGCTTTTTAAAGGAATTGTCCACATGAAACGTATTTTTGCACTGGTTCTCTCGCTTGTATTTCTGCTCAGCTGCCTTGTGCTGCCCGCCGGAGCCATGTTCGACCCCAGCCCGGTGTATCAGGTGCAGGCTGCAAGCGCCTATATCGTCAACACCGATACCAACATCATCGTCTACGATAAAGACAGCACAAAGCAGGTGTCTGCCGGCGGTCTGACCAAATATATGACCCTTGCCGTGCTGCTGACCAACTACGCCGACCAGCTGGACAACACCTTCCAGATGCCCTTTGCCATCTCGGACTATGTTTATAATACCAATAACGCAGATATGCGCTCCAACGAAACTTTCACCTACCGCGAAGCCATGTACGCCATGCTCACCCGCAACGCCAACGAGGCCGCCATGGGTGTGGCGTACACCCTTTCCGGCGGCGATCTGGACGGCTGGGTGGCGCAGATGAACACCCTGTCCCAGCGCATCGGCACCACCGCCAGCAGTTGGACGGACGCCTGCGGCATCGACAGCGGCAACACCACCTGCGCCGTGGATATGTACCTGATTTTGCGCTACCTGATGAGCTTTGACGCCTTTGTAGAGGTGTCCGGTGCGCCCAGCTTTACCATGCCCGCCAAGGAGAAGCACCGCTCCTCCTCGGTGCTGGTCAGCCAGAATGCCGCGCTGAGCAAAGCCAGCGGCGGCAGCTACTACCGCAGCGCCATGCAGGGCGGTATGTGCAATGTGACTGCCTTTAAAAACGATACCGGCACCCAGAGCTATGTTTCATGGGGCAACAAGGACGGTGCCACCTATATCTTCTGCGTGATGGAAAGCCCCGACAGCTGCGATATCCTTGGCTACGCCAACCGCCGCCCCGCCCTGTTTGAGACGGTCAAACTGATGGACTGGGTATTCGACAGCTTTTCCATTCAGGCTGCGCTGGACACCGACCTGACCATTGCGGAGATCCCGGTCAAATATTCCTCCGACACCGACACCTTGCAGCTGTACCCCAACGACAGCATGATGACCCTGCTGCCCTCCACCAGCGACGGCACCGTCACCCAGAAATACTTCCACCTGCCGGACTACGTCTGCGCGCCCATCCAGCAGGGCGATGTAGTGGGCACAGTGGAGCTGAAGCTGGCAGGCGAGACCATCGGCGTGGTGGAGCTGATCGCCGGGCAGGACGTAGCCCGCAACCCGCTGCTGTTCGGGGTGGACAAGGTGAAGGAGTTCTTCACCAGCCTGTACCTGAAGGTGGTGCTGGTGCTCAGCCTGATTGCCGCCCTGATCTACGGGCTGTGGCTGCTGTGTGCCAACTGGAACCGCCGCAAACCCACTAAAAAGATCCACCGCCGCTATTGAACAGACGCAAAAATGCCCCGGCAGCCGCAAAGGCCGCCGGGGCATTCTGGTTGCGCCAGCAGGAGTCGAACCTACGATGGGGGAGTCAAAGTCCCCTGCCTTACCGCTTGGCGATGGCGCATCATGCAACTAAGTATAGCATATTTTCTGCCGTTCCACAAGAGGGACACTGCATCTTTGCAGCCTTTTCCCCGCAGTACCCAGAGCGTTTGCGGCGTTTTTTGTCGTTTTTTGGGCTTTTAGACGCTGTTTTTATGCTTTCCATTTCCTGCCATGTTTTTACGAAAGACAAGTTTTAAAGGATGCAATTTTCAAAAAATGCGGTCTATCGGGGCATAAAATTCATCTTGCAAGGATAAAAATCGTTTTTTCATAATTTTTATTATTTTTTCAGCCAAAAGCTGTATTTTTTGTTGCGGTTCTGGTACACTGGATGTGATAAATATAGATTGAAGAAACTTCTCCGCTGTCCGGGCTGCGCCCGGGTGGGGCAGGGTCTCCATCTTTGTGAAGGAAAGCGAGGGATCTCATGAAAAAATTCCTGAAAACGCTGGTGGTCGGGATCTGCCTGTTCACCCTGCTGTGCTGTGCGCTGCCGGCTGCGTTTGCTGCCGGCAACACTTCAGGGAGCAAAAAGGAAGAGAACGTGTACGCCATTGGTATGGATGCCCAAGGCGGCATCTGCTCTACTGTGGTAACCTACACGAACCTGTCCGGCAAACTGGAGAGCGCGCCCGAGCAGCCTACCATGACGGGCTACACCTTTGACGGCTGGTACACCGAGCCGGTAGGCGGCAGCAAGGTGACCACTTCCACCGTGTTCACCTCCGACGCTACCATCTACGCGCACTGGATTGCCAAGGCCGGTGCTTCCACCGTGCCGCAGCCCGCCACCCAGCCCGCCGCGATTCAGTGGCAGAAGTATGTAGGGCCCGCACTGGTAGCCGGTGCCCTGCTTACCACCCTGCTGGTTTCCACCATGTTCTGAACAACGCTGTAAAACGCATTGATACCAATGAAGAAAGGGATCTTACCATGACTACTTCTACCATGAAACTGCCCGCCAGCTACGCCGTGATCGACGCCGAGGAGATGACCTATCTGGACGGCGGTGCAAGCAGCGCCTACCAGTCCTTCCTGGACGTTGGCAAGGTGTTCAACTACATCGCCCGCATCTTCTCCGGTGCAAGCTCCATCATCAACAACGTCAACGTCATCTACCAGTCCTTTGTCTCGCTGAACAGCCTGCTGACCAGCTTTGGCAAGTAAAAGGCTGACCCCAAAGTCTGCATACGGGAGCCGCGCTTTTTTCGAAAAAGTGCGGCTCCCGTTTTTTCGTGCGCGCAGCAGTTCAGTACAGTAGTGCGCAAAACTTCACATCTCAAAATTATGAACAAACTTTTTAAGTTTTTGGGGTCTTGCAGTCGTTTTTGGGGAAAAATACACACAAAACACAAAAAAATGCGATATTTTTTCGGCGTTATCTCTTGATTTTGTGTCTGTTTTGTTATATTGTTGTTACATGGGATGTGGTAAAATAAGGTAGCTTGTAAAGGAACGCTTCCGCACCCTTTACACCCCGCAAATCCTGTGGCGGCAAGCGCATTTTAAGCCGTTTTTGTTAAGTATTTTCGTAGTTTACGAAAACCTTTTCGCCGGCTTGTACTTTATAGTTTGGGAGTTTGGACATACATGGCAGATCGTGAACTGCGGCGGATGCACCGCGCTGAACTGATAGAGATTATTTATGCATTGAAGCAGAGCGAGGATCAGCTCAAGGCGCAGAACGCCGCGCTTACCGCGCAGCTGCAGGACCGGCAGCTCCGGCTGGAAAAGGCCGGCTCCATCGCGCAGGCTGCGCTGGAGCTGAACAACGTGTTCGCCGCCGCGCAGGCCGCCGCCGATGACTATCTGCACTCGGTGCAGGCCAACCTTGCAGACACCGACGCCGCCGCTGCCAACACCCTTTCGCAGGCGCGCAGCGAGGCCAAACGCATTCTGGAGCAGGCACAGGCAGACGCCGACAGCCTGAAGGCGCAGACCCGGCAGGAATGCAGCGCCATGGTAAAGCAGGCCGAGCAGGAGGTGCAGCAGCGCTGGCAGACATTTGACCGCAAGGCCAACGCGCTGCTGGACCAGTACCGCAGCGCCGACAGCCAGCCTTCGGAGGAAACATGAAAAAACGCGATATCCGGTTTGCTTCCATCCCCTCCACCGAGGAAGTGGCCGCAGAACGTGAACGTCTTGCGTACCAGAACCGCTACCAGCGGGTGCTGCGCAGTACGGTCTATATATTGGTGGTGGTGGCCGCAGCGGCCGTGCTGCTGGCTACGCTGTTTTTACCGGTGCTTCAGGTCTCTGGCGACAGCATGAACCCTACGTTGAGCGACAAGGACATTATCCTGCTGGTAAAATCCAACCACATTGAAAACGGTGAGTTATGCGGGTTTTACTGGCAGAACAAGCTTTTGCTCAAGCGCATCATCGGGCAGCCCGGTGATGTGATCGATATGGACGTGAACGGCGTGGTCTCGGTAAACGGCGAGGTGCTGGACGAGCCCTATGTGGACGCGCTGACCGTGGGCGAATGCGACATCCGGTTCCCCTATCAGGTGCCGGAAAACCGCTACTTCGTGCTGGGCGACCACCGCTCTACATCCATCGACAGCCGCAGCAGCGTGATAGGCTGCGTGGAAAAAAGTCAGATCATTGGCAGGGTGTTTTTAAGGGTATGGCCCCTGTCCAGTTTCTCGTTGATCCATTGAGCCCGGGAGGAGGTACTCTAAGTTATGAACGACATCCTTAAAACCTACAAGGAGCAGTTCCGCGAAAACCGGCACACGCTGCGGCGCTACACCGCATTTGTGCTGGCGCTTGCCATGATCACCACCCTGTTCGTCAACTGGCAGCTGCACGGCGTTGGCATCTCTATGACCGCGCAGTACCAGTGCGGCGAGGTGGAGCACGCCCACACGGCGGATTGCTACGACAAGGTGCTGATCTGCGGCTACACGGAAGGCCAGCTTGAAAATGCGGACGAAGTTGCCGCTGCCGAAGCTGCCGCCGCCAGTGCTGCCCAGAGCAGCGCCGAGGAAGAGATCATGCCGCTGGAGCTGGAGCCGCAGATCGAGTTTGTGCCCCACGAGCACACCGATGACTGCTACACCGAAGTGCAGACCCTGACCTGCATGGAGGAAGAGCATGTCCACGATGATGACTGCTACGACCCCGAGGACGGCACCTTGATCTGTGAAAAATTTGAGCATACCCACGATGAAAGCTGCTACACCACCGAGTACGAGCTGACCTGCGGCCTGGAAGAGGGCGAGCTTGTGGAGCAGGTGGTAGAGCCCACCCAGAGCGCCGAGCTGGTGGCCATGGCGGTGGCAGAGCCTGTGGCGCTGGAGCCGGTGGTGGACACTGTGGAGCCCATCTACCACCACCACACCGACGCCTGCTACGAGGAAGTGCTGGTGTGCCCCCTGCCGGAGCATCACCACACCGTAAGCTGCCTGAGCGATACCTCTGCCGACCTTGAGACCCCCGAGGAGTGGCAGGCCGCCAACGCCGATGCCGTGATCACCGGCGAGTGGAACGAGGATCTGCTCAGCGTGGCAAAGACCCAGTTGGGCTACGAGCAGAGCGAGAAAAACTTCGAGATCGACCCGGCGGACGGCGTGACCCTGCGCTACTACTCCCGCTACGGTCAGTCCTACGGCAATGCCTACGGCGAGTGGGACGTGATGTTCCTTGCCTACTGCCTGAAGTACGCCGAGATTCCCCAAAGCGCCATCCCGCAGGAGGCCAGCGTGCTTGCCCTGCGCAGCTCCATGAGCGGCATGGACTGGCTGCTGGAAGAGGACGGCAGCGCCGCCCAGCCCGGCGACATCGTTATTTATAACAAGTACGTCACCCGCACCGTGGCTGTGGACAGCAGCGCCGACAGTGCAGAGCCGGATCTGGACGACCAGTTCAGCGTGGATACAGAGTTTGAAAACAGCGCAGAGCTTGAGGGCTCCGGCGTTTCTGCGCTGGATGCAGCCCCCAGTGCTGACGACAGCACCGGCGCACAGGATACCGCAGCCACCTCCGGCACGCAGGACACTGTGCTTACCCCCGAGCCCGTTGACCCGCAGACGGAGCAGCCCGCCGAAAAGCCGGTGGACAGCGCCGACACCGCTGCACCCAGCACCGTGACCTCCGTGTCCGGCGCGGACACCCTTGCCCCCAGCGTGGTATCCCCCGCTGCTGAGCCGCAGACCACCACCGTGACCGACGCTTTGCCCGTGGAGACCGTGGGCATCGTGAGCAGTGTTGACAAGGATGCCGACACGCTGACCGTTATTTCCGGCGACGTGGACGGCAAGGTGGCTGAGGTAACACTGTTCAACACTGAGGTGGAAAACGTTATTTCTGTGGCGTATGCGCAGATAGAGCTGAGCGAAGGCGATTCCGATTCGGACGATGACACCGCTTCTGATATTATTGAAACCGACCCGGTGTTCTCCTGCTCCGTTACTACCGTATACGAAACTGCATCCGCATCTGCGGTGCGTCCTTCCCGTTCCCGCGCTGCAAGGTACGCTGCACCCTCCACCTATGCCGTAACTGCCGTGTCTGCTACTCCTGTTGATATGGGCACTCATATCACGAACGTTTCTGTTCAGGTTCCCAACTCCACGGATGGCAGCGGCGTTGTGACCTCTTGGAAAGATGCAAACGGCATCGTGCGTCCCGGTCAGACCGTTAAGGTGCAGTTGAATTACAGCTTTAATGAGAATGAAATCACCGCAGACAACCGCGTCGCAACCTACAAGCTCCCCAACGGTATTACGCTGTTGGACAGTGTTTCAGACTCCGGCAATATCACTTGGCGTGACAGTACTGGTAAAGACGTTGTCGTTGGCACCTACAATATTGTTGGTGACACCGTCACGTTTACTTACAACGAAACATTTGCCGACGGCAAAGCCTTTGACGGTGACTTTGAGTTTAAGGCTTCTGCTTCCTCTGATTCCTCCATGGAAAACCAAAAAATCAATTTTGGTGGTACGACCGGTTCTGTTACCATCAAAAAAGAGGATCTGATCTCCGACCTGTCTCTTTCCAAGAATGTGCAGAAGGATGCAAGCGGTAAAGAGCTGATCAAATACGATTCGACGGCGAAAACGCTTGATATCGCCTATGAAGTGGTTGCAAAAACCACAAACGGCACCGGTGATACCGTAAATCTTACCGATTTCTTTGATACCGTAAATTCTTCTCTTCCCAGCAACGCTACCTATCGGCAAGATACGATCAAACTGATAAAGATTGCTGCGGATGGCACCGAAAAGGATGTCACAACGGACTATCAAAGCAAACTTACCGTAGGCACTGAGCTCAAATACGATGCTCTGCCCGAACTGAAAGCCGGTGAGCAATACGTTCTGCGGTATCACGCCACCATTCCTGTTAATGATGATTACACCTATAAAGCCATCAATAAGGTAAAGGCTGAGTTCGACGGCAAAGACAGTTACACGAGCACGGAGGTTAAAAACACCAATCCGCGCCTTACCAAGAGCGGCAATTATGACGCCAGCAGCCGTATCATCACTTGGACAGTCAAGATCAACAACCCCTATGGAGAGGATCTCCGCGGCAAAACCTTTAAAGATTTTCTGCCTGCCGAACTGGAGGTCGTAGGTGAAGTTAAAATTCAGCGCGGCTACTATAGCGACGACATTAAGCCCGTCTCTGCTGCGGATTTCAAGAAAGATAACTACACCTACACCTTCCCGACAGATTTGGCGCATGGTCCGGAAACTGAATCGTTCTACACGATTGAAATCAAGACGAAAGTTCCTGACAACACCACAGTCGGTACTACCTATACAAATACGGCTGATTTTGATGGCAGCGGCGCTTCCGGTGATGTTACTGTGACCGACCGCAGCTCCTATCTTAACAAGAGCCTGTCTAAGGCAGAGGACTTGGAAACCGGCAAGAAAAAGCTGACTTGGAAAACCTCGGTCTCCATCCCCACCGGTTGGAACGAGATCACCCTTACGGATACGATCCATGATGCCGAGGTAAATGGCACAGAGCAGGACGACACACATTATGCGGTCTTGTCCGAGCTGAAGGATGAGATCAAGAATAATCTGCATCTGACCTTGTTCAACTCCACCGAGACCGTTACAATGGCAAATGCGTCCGAGCATGATGTCACGTTTACCGTCACCTATTATGACGAGAACAATGCTGTGGTTACGAACGATGATGCTCATGTGACCAAGTTTAGCATCACCGCTAAGCTTGCCGATGGCAAAACGTTGGATGCCACCAGCATGGAGCTGAGCAACTACCATACCGTTGCCGATATCAGTAATGCAGGCATAGAAGAGCCGTGGCTGTTTGTAAACAATGCTGCCTCCGGTGATAAGACCTCCGATGCCAGCTACACCTATAAAAAGCCCAAGGAAGCAAAGCTTGAAAAGCTGGTCTATGAATACGGCAATTTCAATAACGCTGGCAGCAAGATCAGTGAGCTGGATTATACCAGCAACGGTGGTAAAATCTACTATGAGCTCACCATTCCCACATCACTTACTTGTAAAGATCCGCTGACCACAAAAGATTTGGTCATTACCGATACCCTGCCGGCTGGTGTTACCTTTGACATAAGTAGTGTCACGGTTGGAGCCAACGAGTACAAAGCTGACGGTTCTGTGAATCATCAAGCTTGGTTTGCTAACACAATTTATGGTTCTGGCGGCAGGTCAAACTATGATATTTCGGCAACCAAAAACTTTAGTGCATCAAAAACTCATATTGGCGCAACCGACACCGACCGTACGATCACGTTTACGATCAATAGCGGCTACAACGTTTCTGATAAACCGCAGGTTTTCTATATCCGCTACTCGGTCAGCGTTGCGGAGGACGTCTCTTGGGACGATCTTCGTACGGAAAACAAGTACCGCAACAGCGCAGAATGGAACGGCGATAAGGCAGAAACGGAAACCACCGTCAAGCGCAGCTATGAAAAGCTTTATAAGACCGGCACTATTGTCGATGAAGGCACCGATGCCACCGGCAATAAGCTTGCGACCAAGAAGATCAACTACAGCGTTGTTATCAACCCCACCGGCGATAAGCTGCTGACCACCAGCAATACCACCCTGACCCTGACGGATACGCTTAGCTTTGAGCCCTCTGACAACACCTCCGCTGATCTGGATCTAAGTTCGATCCATCTGTATGGTGTGACCCTTGATACTACCACCGGCAACCTTGTTGCAGACCATACAAATGAGATCGGTCATGACCGGTTTACGGCAACCTACGACAGCCCCAACCACACCATGACCGTCACCGTCCCGGATGAACTGGCTTGTGTACTGGAATACACCTATCAGATTTCTTACCCTTCCTCTACGGAGGTAACAGTTAAAAACCATGCAAACCTCTCCGGTCTGGTGGAGAAATGGGTCGATACTCATGTTGTGAATTATGATTCTTCGGCTACCGTCCGGTTCAGCAAGTTTGACCTGAACAAGGTGGATTCCAACGATTATCTGGTCACGCTTCCCGGTGCAACCTTTGAGCTTGCAAAGTGGAATAAAACAACAAATACCTTTGACGTGGTTCGCACTCTGCCAACAAACACTTCCGGTCAGATCAATTTCAGCCTGCAGGGTTCTTCTGCAACAGCGGAGATCATCACTGAGAGCAGCGCCCAGCTGCTTTGCAATACGCTCTACCGTATTGTAGAGACGGATGCCCCCGACGGTTATGCGATTAGCCAGAGCCCGATCTACCTGCTGTGGGGTGCATTTTCCAACACAACACGAGCTGAAGCGTTTAATGCTGCTACCGGTGAATCGTCTATCCATGATGCTTCGGAGTACGATAAATGGCTTGACTGCAACAATGTAACCTACCTTGCCCGTGGTGATATCAGTGCTGTATATGTGCCCAACACCGCTAACAGCATTACGGTTGCCAAGCATTGGCTGGATACGGACGGCAAGACAGAGCTTGCTCTGGACAAGGTCAACTCCACCTACACCGCAACCGTAAAGCTGCGGCGCAAGAGTTACCAGTATGGCAGCCAAAAGTCTGATGATTTGGTTAAGACCGTCACCTTGGATAATTCCAACAACTGGAGCTATAGCTGGAACAATCTTCCTTTGACTGATCCCGCTGACAGCAGTATCACCTACAAGTACTACGTTAAGGAAACAGCTTGTTCCGGTACGTTTAAATACGACCTGAACAACACCGGCATCACCGGCGGCACCATCCTGCTTTACAATCAGGTGCCCGAGGATGCTAACTACGAACTTCCCTCTACCGGTGGGTCCGGTACACTCCCGTACACAGCCGTGGGCGGCACAATGATGCTGTCTGCGCTGGCATATAGCTTTATCCACCGCAAGCGCAGACGCGAAGGGAGGGCAGATGACTAAACTGCACTTCCCTGCCGGACGCCCGGAGCTTAAACCCCGCCCGCCCAGCACAAAGTTTACGCGATAGTCCGAACAAAACCACACCCCTACCCCCCCCCTGCACAAAATGCAGGGGGCGGCAAGGGGCAGAAAAAAGAAAGGGGCTTTTTCCATGAAAAAAGCAATGAAGAAACTCATGGCTGCGCTGCTGGCAGTTGCTATGGTTTGCGCCATGGCGATCCCGGCGTTTGCAGATGGCAGCAGCTCTACCAGCACTGCTGCTGTTATCAAGTACACGATCACCGCACCTCATAACGGTCACACCTACGAGATCTACCAGATCTTTACCGGTGATTATGATGCACACCAACCGTCCATGCTCGCCAACATCAAGTGGGGCAAAAACGGCACTGGTACGGCTGGCGAAGCTGTTGAGCAGACTGTTCTGGACGCACTTTCCAAGGTTGCTTCCTACACAAGCGACCGTGATAAGCTTGACGTTATCGATAAATATGTCACTCTGACCAATCCTGTAGAGACCATTACAAACGGTGGTTCTGTTGAAGTTGTTGGCGGCTATTACCTGATTAAGGACAAGGACGGCTCTGTGCCTTCCTCTGAAACTTATACCCCTTACATCGTTTCCGTTGTTGGCAATGTTACCATCGAGCCGAAGAGCAATGAGGTTCCTAAATTTACCAAAAAGCTGAAGGACACCAACGATACTACCGGCGTTATTACCGGCTGGCAGGATTCTGCCGACTATGATATCGACGATAAAATCCCCTTCCGCCTGCAGGGCACTGTTTCCAAGGACTTTGATTCCTATAAGACGTATTACTACGCTTTCCACGATGTGGAAGAAAAGGGTCTGACCTTTGACCCCAGCTCTGTGAAAGTTTTTGTTGGCGATGAAGAGACCGGTACTAAGATTGATGCTAGCAATTATACTGTCGTTACCAACCCGGCCGATGGCTGCACCTTTGAGATCGTGTTTGATGATCTGAAAAATATTCCCAGTGTTACTGCTAAATCTATCATTACCGTTACCTACGAGTCCACGCTGAACGGGAACGCTGTTCTGGGCGCACAGGGCAACGTCAACACGGCAAAGCTGGAGTACTCCAACAACCCGCGCGGTAACGGCACGGGCACAACTCCTTGGGATAACGTCATCGTCTTTACCTACAAGGTGGTCGTGAATAAGGTCGATCAGGACAATAATCCTCTGGTAGGTGCACAGTTCACTCTGACCAAAAAGACCAAGAACGGCACGGATGTTGTCAAGACTATGACCATCGACTCTAGCGAAACTCAGTTTACGCTGTCCGGTCTGGATGACGGCGAGTACACGCTGACCGAGACTGTAACCCCCGCCCACTACAACACCATCAGCCCCATCACCTTTACTGTCAACGCTGATCATACTATCACTTGGGAAACCGAGCGTCGTGAAGATATCCTGACCTCTTTGAGCGGCGACAAGAAGGTTGGCGAAATCACCTTTAGTGTTGATAAAACCGCTGGCACTCTGACTACGAATGTCATCAATAATATCGGCACTACCCTGCCCGGCACCGGCGGCATCGGCACCACCATCTTCTATGTGATCGGCGGCGGCCTGATGGTTGCTGCAGCCATCCTGCTCATTACCAAAAAGCGCATGGAGAACCGCTAACTTCTCCTTTTCCCCAGCACAGAGCGGGGCTGCAAAGCCCCCTGCTCTGGTCCTGAAACTATAACGTTAGGGAGTAGCCCATGAAAAAGAACAAAAGCACCATTATACTGATCCTCGTCTTTTTCGTGGGTCTATCCGTGATGTTATACCCCACCATCAGCGATTACGTCAACCAGCGCAACCAGTCCCGCGCGGTGGCAAGCTACGCGCAGGACGTGGACAACATGACCGATGCGGATTACAGCGGATACTTTGACGCCGCCGATGCCTTTAACGCACAGGTAGCCGCCAACGAGTACGCGCTCTACCGCCCGGATCAGCTTACTGGCTACGCCGACACGCTGGATATTACCGGCACGGGCATTATGGGTTACATCACCATCTCCAAAATAGGCGTGGAGCTGCCCATCTACCACGGCACCAGCGACAGCGTATTGCAGATCGCCGCAGGCCATTTGGAGGGCACCAGCCTGCCGGTGGGCGGCGCGTCCACCCACGCGGTCATCTCGGCGCACCGCGGCCTGCCCAGCGCAAAGCTGTTTACTAACCTTGACCAGCTGGAAGTGGGCGATACCTTTACCATCACCGTGCTGGATCGGGTGCTCACCTACGAGGTGGACAAAATTTCCATCGTGCTGCCCACCGAGACCGACGAGCTGAAGATCGCCGAAGGCAAGGATTACGTCACCCTGATGACCTGCACCCCCTACGGCATCAACACCCACCGCCTGCTGGTACGCGGCCACCGCGTGGAGACCCCGGATCAGTACAAGCACATCCGTGTTACTGCCGAAGCGCTCAAGATAGAGCCTATCATCGTTGCGCCCGTCATGGCGCTGCCCATGCTGCTGATCCTGCTGATCGGTATGCTGCTTTCCACACGCAAACGCAAGAAAACAAGAGGTGAAGAACATGAAAAGCATTGATCTGCGTCATCGTCTGGCAGCTGTGCTGCTGGCTGTGTGCCTTGTGGTATGCTGCGCCCTGCCGGCGTTTGCCACCAGTGCCAGCCTTGTGTCCGGGCGGCTGGGCTCGCTCCACGTCCGTCTGTACGACACCCACAACGATGTGCCCCTGCGCGGCGGCGAGCTGACCCTGTATCAGGTTGCCGCCGTCAAGCGCACCGGCGGCAACCTGTCCTACGCCTATACCGGCGATTTTACGGGCTGCGGCGTGCCGCTGGGCGACCTTTCCGACAGCACGCTGGCTGACCAGCTGGCAAAGTATCTGCCCACCGTGCCCGCCGTTGCCGCCCAGCAGAACGTTGACGAGGAAGGCTACGCCGACTTTACCAAGCTGCCGCAGGGGCTGTATCTGGTCATGCAGACCGAGGCTTCCCACGGCTACGAAGCCATCAAGCCCTTCCTTGTGTCCATTCCCCTGCCGGATGGCGACAGCTGGATCTACGATGTGGACGCCACCCCCAAGGCTGTCTCTTATACACATCTCCGAGCCCACGAGACAAGAGGCA
>ENA-OXEW01000494-OXEW01000494.1-human-gut-metagenome-genome-assembly--contig:-NODE-494-length-17429-cov-7.305572_pt1 | contig 17429 bp, 14 predicted proteins | sample MGYA00249363_ERZ652259 | MGnify/ENA primary metagenome ERZ652259 (study PRJEB26925, sample SAMN05826541) | human gut metagenome | biome: ENVO:2100002; feature: ENVO:00000062; material: ENVO:00002003...
TCTCGTGGGCTCGGAGATGTGTATAAGAGACAGGTCCACAGCGGCCTTCAATGCGCTGCTGAAAACGCTGGAAGAGCCCCCCGCACACGTTATCTTCATTCTGGCGACCACCGAGATCCAGAAAGTGCCCGCCACCATCCTCTCCCGCTGCCAGCGATACGATTTTACCCGCATCGGGCCGGAGGATATCGCACGGCGGGTGGAGTATATCGCCGGGGAGGAAAAGCTGGAGCTGACCTCCGACGGCGCGGAGCTGATCGCCCGTCTGGCAGATGGTGCGCTGCGCGATGCGCTGTCCATTCTGGACACCTGCGCCGGTGTCACGGCAAAGATCGATGCGGACGTGGTGCGCCGCATGGCGGGTGTCACCGACCGCAGCTACCTGTTCCACATCTCGGACGCCTTGGAAGCACAGGACGCCGCCGCCGCGCTGGCACAGCTGGCGCAGCTGCGGCAGCAGTCGGTGGATGTGAAGCGCCTGACCGAGGAACTGATCGCCCACTACCGCGCCTTGATGCTGGCGGCGCTGCCCGGCGGGCAGGCGCTGCTGTCCGGTGTTTCGCCGGAGGAAGAAGCGCTGTACCTGCAAAAAGGCCCGGAGATGGGGCAGCGGGAAGCCATCCGCGCCATCCGCACCTTGGGCACGGCGCTGGAACACATGACCCGTGGCAGCGACCAGCGCATTGAGTTGGAACTGGCACTGTTCAGCCTGTCCGAGCCGCCCCAGCAGATGCAGGCGGCAGCGGTGCAGCCCTTTGCCAGCGCCCCGGTGCAGCCTGCCCCCGCAGCTGCTGCACCCCAGACCCCGGCAGCAGCAGAGCCTGCCCCTGCCGTGCAGCAGACCTCTCCGCAGCCTGCCGCGCCGGAAGCGCCGCCCGCACCTGCGGAGGAGCTGCCGCCGATGCCGGACGAACCGCCGGTACAGCAGAGCGATGCCGCCCTGCCGTGGGACGAGCCTGCCCCGCAGGCACCGCCGCCGGAGGAGCCGGAGCCGGTCGCCCAGCCGGAGCAGCCCGCCCCTGCAGAGCCCGCGCAGCCGGTTTCTGCGGCAGAGGAACCGCCTGCCCCGGTGCAGGAGCACCCCGCCGATCCGGTACTGACCAAGCCCCGCAGCGTGGCGCAGCAGGGCACGAACCCCTTCCCGTACTGGGGACAGATCGTGCAGAAACTGGAAGGCATCGACCCCATGCTGTATATGTATCTGCGCAAGTCCAAGGCTTACTTTGACGGCACCCGCGTGCTGATCGACGGCGGCAAGACCTTCCGGGATTTTATCCGGGTGAACAAGGACAGCCAGAAGCTGATCAAAAAGCTGATCGCCGAGGTATCCGGCGTGCCGGTGCCCATCGGCCCTTACGAGCCCAAAACGGCAGGAAAGACCTCCTCCAACGCGGAGCAGTCCCTTCTGGCGCTGGAAAAGCTGGGGTTAGAGGTCAGCATTGAGGATACCGCCCGCAAAAAGCGCTAAAAATTGTTTATAATAAAGGAGAATACCATTATGAAAGCAAGAATGCCCGCAGGCTACGGCCGCCCCGATATGAACGCCCTGATGCGTCAGGCTCAGAAGATGCAGGAGGACATGAAGAGCAAGCAGGCCGAGCTGGAAGCCGCCGAGTACACCGGCAGCGCCGCCGGTGAGATGGTGACCGTAAAGATGAACGGCAAGCACGAGGTGCTGTCCATTACCATCAAGCCCGAGGCCGTGGACCCGGATGACATCGAGATGCTGGAAGACATGGTGGCTGCTGCCATCAACGCCACCGTGAAGCAGGTGGACGAGACCGCAGAAGCCGAGATGGGCAAGCTGACCGGCGGCCTGAACATTCCGGGTCTCTGAGCCGGGAAGGGGAGATACCATGGACTACACTGCCGCACCGCTGGAAAAGCTGATCGAAGAGTTCGGCAAGTTTCAGGGCGTGGGCCGCAAGGGTGCTACCCGCATGGCCTATCAGGTGCTGAGTATGTCGGATAAGGACGCTGCGGCGCTGGCCGATGCCATCCGCGGCGCGCACACCCGGCTGCACCGGTGCCGCATCTGCCAGAACTTTACGGACGCCGAGCTGTGCCCGGTGTGCGCCAGCGCCAAGCGGGACACCTCGGTGATCTGCGTGGTGGAAAAGCCCCGGGATGTGCAGGCTTTTGAGCGCACCCGGGAGTATAACGGTCTGTACCATGTGCTGCACGGTCTGCTGGACCCGCTGGCCGGTGTGGGCGCAGAGCAGCTGACCGTCAAGGAGCTGCTGGCGCGGCTGAAGGACGACACGGTGAAGGAGGTCATCATGGCAATGAACCCCACCGTGGAGGGCGAAGCCACCGCCATGTATCTGGCAAAGCTCATCAAGCCGCTGGGCATCCGGGTCACCCGGCTTGCCTCCGGTCTGCCGGTGGGTGCCAGTCTGGAATACGCCGACGAGACCACCCTGTACCGGGCGCTTTCCGGCCGGGGAGAGCTGTGAGTTTGTAAAAATTTACAATTCTGTCAGAAACAGCCCTTGCATTACCCTGAAAAAATGGTATACTGAAACAACGAACCGAACGGAGAAAGGAGGCGCGCAGCATGGCACCCACAAAGGAGCGCCCGGCGACCAAGACCATCGCCACCAACCGCGAAGCGCGCCACGAGTATTTTGTTCTGGAAGCGCTGGAGACCGGTGTGGAACTCAAAGGCACCGAGGTGAAAAGCCTGCGGGCCGGCGGGGTCAACCTGAAGGACAGTTGGGTGGATATTGAAAACGGCGAGCTGCTGGTAAAGGGAATGCACATCAGCCCCTACGACCACGGCAATCTGTTCAATCAGGACCCCATGCGTGTCCGGCGGCTTCTGGCGCACAAAAGTGAGATCCGGCGTCTGCACCAGCAGTGCAAGCTGCAGGGCTATACGCTGGTGCCGCTCTCGCTTTATTTCAAGCATGGCCGCGTAAAAATGGAAGTGGGCTTGTGCAAGGGCAAAAAGCTGTACGACAAGCGTGCCGATGCCGCCCAGCGCGATGCAAAGCGCTCCATTGACCGGGCTGTGAAGTCCAACGGCAAGTATTATTAAGCATTCCAATTGCAGACTGCGGCTCACCGCAGAAAACCAAGCTTTCCGCACATCGCAAGATGTGCTTTATAAGGGGGCGTAAAGGTTTCGACGGGGGGAGCAAGGTCTGGGCAGCGGGTAGCAGTGGGGGAACTGCTCTATAACTCCTCCAAAAAAATTAACTGACAACAATAATTATCAGTTGCTCGCAGCCTGAGTGCTGCGCGTTCCGCCCACTCTTGTGTCGTGTGGGGCCGGGGCGTCCTTTAGACACAGCACCTGAACGGACCTAAGCTTTGCGGACCGGCAGGAACTCATGAAGCTACCAAAGCGCTAGCCTGACGATCGGCGTGGCGCGGCGGGAATGTTGTAGATCGCCTGCACCCGGAGACACCTACACTGAGCCCTTTTCGGACATGGGTTCGACTCCCATCGCCTCCACCACTTAAAAACCACCTAAGAACGAAAGTTTTTAGGTGATTTTCTTCTATCAAAAACCCACCGAATAACCCACTCACTCAAAAGCTGATGTAGGAGGATGCCATGCTTGACAACGAACAGCAAAGAGAGCGCATTCACGAAAGACTTAAAGCTATTGTCGAGAAAGTCCAAAGCATCCAGAGAAACGGTCAGAGCGGATGCGTCAAAGAATTTGATTCTGTTTTGCAAGAGTTGCAAACTCTTCTGCCTGAGTTGGAACAATATTTAAAAGATGTAGACGAGTAATAAAAAAGAGCCGCAGTTCCTTGCAACGGGAACTGCGGCTCTTGTCATGTACAGATCACTTACCCTGCGCCTTCAGGCGGTCAAAGGTCTTGTCTGCTTCCAGCGCGGCGGGCGTGAAAGAGTTATTCTTCCACCACGCGATCAGGGCGGTGACAGTGGTAATACCCGCCGTCACCAGCTGTTCCACGGTGGCGCTCTCGATGGGCAGCACGGGCTTGCCCAGAGCGCTCAACACCTGATTGACCAGAGCCAGCAGCAGGCAGGCGGTACGTGCCACGGTGCCCGCAGAGATGGTCGGTTCGTTGTAAGTATGTGCTTTCATGTCTGATTCCTTTCTCTTTCGTATTCGTGATCTTCCAGATCTGCGATGCGGTGGTTTGCCACCTTCATCTGCTCTTCCAAAATGGGAACGCGGCGGGCAAAGTTGTTGTGCTCCCGCACCTCGCGGGTCAGCTCTTCCAGTTTGGTGTCAGTCACCGCCTGACTCTTGCCGTTTGCAATCAGCACGCCGATCAGGGTCACCGCACCGGCAAGAATGGCTGAGATGATACTCTCCATCGGTATCACCCCCTCACAGCGTCCATCTGCTCTTATTCTGCCGGGTATCCACGTGCACCCAGCCGGTGGCTCTGCCCGCCTTGACGGGGTAGCGTCCCACACCGCCCCAGTCCGGCATCAGGCTTTCGGCGTAGGCAGCTACGTCCTCCACGCTGATGCCCTGCACCCGGATGTCTGCCGCCCGGCCCAGCAGGTGCTGGCTGCTCTTGGCACCGCCTACGGCCGCGTTATGCGCCGCCGTCCGGTAGCCGCTGGTGATTGTCACCGGCTTTCCAAAGTGCTCCCGGATACACTGGAGCAGCAGCATCAGCACCTCGTCCACCATAACGGTGTCGCTGCCATCCCGGCAGCGCAGCTCCCGCACCTTAAAGTCCGGTGCAAGGCGGCGTTCTCCGTCCCTTGCAAGGCTATACTGTCTGATCATCTCACTTCACGTCCTTTCCTTACAGCCGCTTCAGCAGCGCTGCGATGGGCTCCATGTAAAATCGCTCGTAGCCTGCTGCGTTGGGGTGGGTGCCGTCGCTGGTGTATTTGCCGCTCAGCCCGCTGATGCCATGACTACCCATGGGCGGGGTGCTCTCCGCAATGTCCACATAGGGCACGCCCCACTTTTTCAGCACAGAAATGATTGCAGGCTTATAGGTCTTATACCAGTTTTCGCTGCTGCCAAACAGCCCGCCGTGGGGGAACACGTAGGCCACCCGCTTGTCGCTGTGATTCTTCGCCAGAAACTCCAGCATCTTTTCCAGTGCGCCGGTCATGGTCGTTTCGTCGTAGGCAGCGGCAAAGCCATCGGTCAGGGTGCCCACAGGGGCGTTGTTCCACGCATCATTCACGCCGCCCTCCAACAGGATGTAGTCTGCCTTTGCAAGCGCTGTGGAGTTTGTCACCACCGTGCTGATGCAGCCACGGGTGCCGCCGTATACATTATCGGTAATATTCGGGGTCAGCGTTGCGCCGTCCACCGCTTCATTGGTCAGGGTCATGCCGTACTTGTCTGCAATACATTTGCCATAGCCGCCCGCGCTGCCCTTGCCGTAGGCGATGCTGTCACCCGCAACGTACAGCGTTTTTCCAGCCAGCGGGCTGATGATCTGACCATTAATGTCAAGCACTTCCATTTTACCACCCCTTCTTGATGTAATCGTTCACCTTGTCGTCACTCAGCAGGCCTTTATACACCCTGCACTGGTACAGCGTACCAGACCAGAACTGCTGCTTTTTGCTGCCGTCCGCGCTCTGCGCCGCACCGATCAGGAAGGTCTGGGGCACATCTCTGATCGCGCCGTTGGTGGTTTTCCACTCGGTCAGCGGGCAGTAGGTACTGCCGCCGCGATATTTTCTGCCGTCGATCTGCACTGCATACCGTGTGCGGGTCTTGAGGTGTTCAATGCTGTCCGACAGAGTAACGCCGCCGTAGTTGTAGTATGCGAACTCGGTCTTTTTGTTCAGCGGGCTGCTGGTGGAGTTGAAGCCGGGCAGATTGCCGGTATTGCCGGTCTCGGTCAGGCAGTGCAGGAAGGCGGGCCATGTGTTTGCATTAAAGTCGTCCCCCGCTTTCGCGTCCACTAGGATCGTGTATTGCGGCGTCTCGGTGGAGGCGTGCTCCAGCAGCTTCAGGCCGGTGTCCAGTCCCTGGGTCAGCACGGTCTCGCCGGGCAGACTGTAGATCAGCTGTGCCGTCTCCACTACTTCCACCGTTACCGCGCAGCTTGCACTCTTGCCGCCCGCTATGGCTGTAACCGTGCAATTGCCCACATTTTCGGCGGTCACCTTGCCGTTCACTACGGTAGCAAAACCTGCGGGAGAAACAGTCCACACAACACTGCTGGTGGCATTTGCGGGCAGCACTGTTGCCGTCAGGGTCTGGCTCTCACCCTCGCTCAGGGTCAGGGTGCTGCTGCTCAGACTCACGCTCTGCACGGGAACATCCTGTGCGCTGCCGCCCCACTCAGTTCGCAATGCGTCCAAGCTCGTTTTCATGGCAACGTTGTTGTACGCTGCTGATTCAAAGAGCGCCAAGATCAGATGCTTGGCATTTTCTGTAAAGCCTTCGCCAGCAGGACCTGCCGGTCCTGTTTCACCCTTGTCGCCAACATCGCCCTTGGGACCCGCATCACCTTTTGCGCCAGTGTCACCCTTGGGCAGCACCAGATTCAGCTTGCCGTTCTCGATGGTTGCACTGGCAGTGGTACCGCTGGTCACCGTACCGATGGCCAGATCTGTGGTACCACCGCCGGTGCTACTTCCACTGCTGCCTGGGTCTCCTTTGTCGCCTTTTTCACCCTTGGGTAATGTCAGGTTCAGCACAGGTGCTTCCGCAGTGCCGGTAATGGTTGCCGCCGCGTCCGTACCGGTCGTCACAGTACCGATAGTCAGGTTCGGCGTTGCACCGGTCTGTCCCTGTGCACCATCTGCACCTTTAGGACCTGTGTCACCTTTGTCGCCCTGCGGGCCGGTGTCACCTTTGGGACCGGTCTCGCCCCGGGGCAGAATAAGGTTCAGCTTGGGGTTCTCTGCTGTGCCGCTGATGCTGGCCGATGCGTTACTGCCGGTCATTACCGTGCCAATGGTCAGCGCCGGCGTGACGCCGGGTTTGCCCGGATCACCCTGCGGACCGGCATCGCCTTTGTCGCCCTTGGGACCCTGCGGACCTGTTTCTCCGGGGTCGCCTTTGTCACCCTTGGCACCGGGAGCGCCATCTGTGCCGGCAGGGCCTGCCGGACCAGTCTCACCGACAGCGCCCTGAGGACCAGCCGAACCGGTTTCGCCGGTATCGCCTTTGTCTCCCTTCGGCCCCTGTGCACCTGCTGCACCGGGGTCACCCTTGGGCAGCACGAGGTTCAGCCGGCCGTTTTCAATGGTGGCGCTGGCGGTCGTGCCGCCGGTCACCGTGCCGATGCGCAGGCTATCACCGGATTCCTCGGCAAGATCCCGGATCCCTTCTTCCATATGGTTCAGCTGCTCGGCGGTCAGCACCTCACCATCCCGGAAATTCTGTACTTGGTATGTCATACGGTTCTCCCTTCCAAGCGTGCTCTGCCAAGCAAAGCTTTGCCCAATATAGCGGTCTCGTCCGGCTCCGCTGCGGTCCACAGCTCTTCCAGCGCTTCATAGGCGGCGGCAGCGTCGGCATTGCCTTCCGACAGCGGAGCCAGCAGTGCAAGCAGTACCTGTTTTTCCGTGCCGGAAAGGCCGCTGCTGTGCGCGTTCAGGAAAGCCTGCCATGCCGGGGTGCCCGGTTCCGGCATGGTACCATCTTCGGTACCGCTGTTTGCACTGACGCAGTAAGCCAGATCGCCGCTGGTCAGCGTGCGGTTTCCGTCCGTGCCCTCAAATGTGATGCAGCCGCTGCCGGGCAGCGCAGTCACAAGAGCCGGCACTTCCACCATTCCATCTTCCACCAGTGATGCGGGCGGGTCTGTGCCGCCCGGCACGTGCCAGAATGCCCGGATGGTCAGCCCTGCCCACTCACCGGATGCGGTGACCGTGAGACGGTATACGCCCCGGTTCTTGGCATAGCCCAGCCGCAGCGGCTGCTCATATCCTGCTGTCTTTACAGCTCCGGCAGGGGAGAGGAATATCTGTTTTTCGACCATGGATCCTCCTTCCTTATGTAACATTGATCGTACAGGTATAAACAGCGCCGCCGATATGTGTCACGGTGATCGTTGCACTGCCCGGGCTGATTCCGCGCACGATCAATGCCGTACCGCTTGTAGAAGCCGTGATGCTGTCGCCTGTGGCTTCCATTTTGAAGTCTTTCATCGTATTAGCACCCGCAGGTGTCAGAACAATCTCGCCCTTCAACTCACCACCTGCTGCGATGGTAAGCGGGCCCGCCCAGTTCACCCCGATTCCTGTTGCAGGAACACATTTGGAATCTTCTGTAAGGTTTACGCATCGGAATGCGATCAGCTTCGCCTCAAGACCGGGACAAAGCCCCGTGTTTGCAATGGTCACGGTGATGGGCTCGTGGGGCTTCATGTTGCCTCCATTATAGATCCACTTTGTTATGTGGCCGTCCGTTCCGGTACCCACCCAGATCACATCGTCAAAGCCATACAGTCCTGTCACTTTTATGCCGACAGCTTTCGGATACTTACCGGCATATTCAGGCCATGCGTGCTTTCCAAGATCCAGCGTAACTTCCAGATATGTGCATCGAGCAATGCGTACCAAATACTGGAGGTTATTCACGTAACAGGTAATGCTCCCTTTGATTCGGCTCTCATTGGAATAAATGTTCGGGAACATCTCCTCCAGCAGCTTTGTCGGGAGCGCTTTATTGTATACCTTGCACTGGTATACCTTCCCGCGCATCTTGTATTTTGCGCTCTCGTTGGGCTTTGCCATATTTTCGCCGATGTGCAGAGTACCGTCAAAAATTGCTGTGGCGTCGTTTCCAGTCACCTCGCCATACGTCTGCATGTAGAAGTCGTAAAACTTCAGCACGCCGTTTTTTCGCATGAGCAACAGATTATACACATTATTCGGGTAAGAGCTGTAACTGTTCATGTCAATTGATGGGCATTGACTGTATCCCCAGTAATTTCGGGTTGTAATAAAGCCGCCAACCGGCTTTGTGTCTGCACTTATACCTTCTGCGAGGATAAGTCCAACATCAAATCCAGGGCACTTGCCTTTATCATCTGAGTAATTCATAGAACTGAATACCGGAACAAAGCTGAAGTTCGGCATGCCAAGCCCGCGAAAGCTTTCCAGCTGGAAACTTGCAATGATAGTAAAGTCCTTATTCGTTGCAAACAGCTGTACTCCAGTGTCAATGCCGAAAGTACCGTCAAATATCACGGCGTTCTCTGCGGTATTATAGTGTGGGTCGGCCGAAATATCATAGACCGGCTCATTCGGAGTCGTATCTTCTTCTCCGCCACCGACATCATGTGCTTTCAGAAGCGCATATCCTCCGTCCATAACAGCCTGATCGTTATCCAGCCCTGCCTGTGCCGGATCGTATCGAGTAAAACGCGCTTCCGGGAAACGTTCCCGGCCTCGATTTGTGATGAGGTTGGCTTTTGAAAAGTCACACTGCCATACGCTCTGTATTTCATCAACAATAAAATCCCCGCACACGGTACAATTGTTGAAATAGGGGTAGATACCGTCATTGTTTTCAAACCGGAGACCCGCCTTGAAGTTACAATACAGGAAATGAGTATCAATAATGTGCGGCTGGCCGGTTCGCATAACGTTTCCGGTAAATATAAACGGAACGTTGTATGTACCTTTAAATTGAATATAGCTTTGTCGGGGCACGTGCGCAACGCCCATCGTATTGTTCATGAATACAATTGGATCATCGTCGTCATTTGGGAAAGTACCATCAGCATCCGCATAATAGTTCCGGTAGATAAAGTTGACCGAATCAATCGGACGAGGCTTAAGCTTATAATCCAGATGGTACTTTTCTTCCATCTTCCGGCAATTTTCTTCCGTCTGCGCTGCTCCTTGCCCAGTAATGCTGTTGCCAATGCACGGATTCCATGTCGGTCCTTCAATGCTGCTTTCCACGCAGTCCTCAAAAACGTTATTCTCACATACAAATGTCCATTTCTTCGGAGCAACCTGAGTTCCCCCGCCGCCCAGAAGTCCGGCACAGCCTTGCCCTAGCATATTATCCGGCAACGGGATCATGTCAAACCATTCTTGCGGCAGATATCCAAGTCCGCAGCCGATGAACTGGTTATTGCACACACGTCCCTTGACTTTAGGAAACTGCTGCTGCACGGCATACACGGCAACGCCGCCGTAAGCGTTCAGATAAAATGTATTGCCGGTGACCTCTGCGTACCCGTTCTTTTTCCAGCTGTTCCAGTGAATGCAGGCACTGCCCTTGTTTTGCGTAAAAAAATTATGCCTGATGTATAAATTGTGCACACTACGCGGCAAGATCGCAATTCCTGTAACGTCGCATGGTCTGCCATTGTTCACATACGGGTTGTACCAGATGTCCCGGAATATGCAGTTCTCGATCCAGATGTTTTCACACCAGATTTCGTTTCCTGCAGCGTCCACACGCTCCCGTAACCGGATACCACACGTCCATACGGTCTTGTCGTCATTGTTATAGATGCCATCCCAGACGCAATTCTCAAACCGGATGTTTTTGCAACCCGCAACTTCCAGCCGCTGTCCCTTCCAGAAGATAACGTTTCGAACCGTCACATTCTCCACGTTCTCCATCCAGAGCGATAAGTATTTGTACTTTCTGTTTCCCCCATCGATCACGCAGTTGCTGTGGTTCAGCGCCTTGTTCAGCGCATCCGTGTCATCCGTGATGCCGTCTCCGGCAGCACCATACTGCTGTGGCGTGACAGAGCCGGTGGACGGTGCGGTCTCTTCCAGACCGGAAAGCCAGTCCTCGATGTGGTTCAGGTGTGCAGCAGTCAGCACCTGACCGTCCCGGAAGCGCTGCACCTGATAATCTGACGGGCTGGACAGGCTCTGCACGGCAGCGGCCTGCTGTATGGCGGTTTCTGCCGAAAAGGCGACTGCCGGTGCAGCAGCGGCGCTTGTGGATTCCGGGATCAGGTTGCCCAGCATGGCAGAGCCGAGAACTGCCTGCCCCAGAAGGGCGGTATTGGATGCGTCCAGCACGCCTTTGCGGAAGGGGTCACAGGTGGCGGTCATGCTGACGGTGGCCTTTCCGTTTTCATCTGGGGTGAGGGATATCTCGAACTGCCCGGCCCATGTCTCTTTGTCGCGGGTGAAGTAAAAGCGCACCCACTGTCCCTGCAGCAGCGTTTCCAGCTTGTCGCGGATGCCGGGCCATTGCGCTTTGGGGCGGCCGCAGACGAACTCCATGGTGATCTTCCGCTTTTTGTAGTGCACGCTGCCATCCACGGCCCGTGTCAGATCCAGCAGAAAATCTGCCCCGGGAACCTCCACAAGGTTCGTGTCGGGCTCTTCAGGGCCGATCTTGGGCGAATCCTTTTTCAGCCACAGGCCATACGTGGAACGCAGGGAAATGGTAGTGGATGCATCCAGAAAGATGCGCACATCGTTCAGATTCGGATTCTGGGCGGCAATGGCTTCCATTGCGGCATAGTCCCTCACGTGTAAGTCACCTCCGTGCCATCATCGTGCGATTCGACAGCGTGCGCTGCTGCCTGCGCGGCCGGTTCCGGCTCCGGCGGGCTGTAGATCAGCTTTTCTCCGTCCCACAGGTAATCCGTGTAGGATCCCTTGGAAATACCGGAAAGGTCATCCAGCAGGATCTCGTCCGGCGGCAGCGGGTTCGGGAGGATGCTTTCGTGGCACCAGCCGCCCGCATACAGCCGCCCGTCTGAACAGACCTTGCATTTGAATTTAAAGTGTTCCATGGTGTCTCCTATCACATAAAGCCGTACAGTTCCAGCGGGCGGCAGACCGCGTTGTTTACGCTGGAGCCATCGTTGAATGGGGTCTCCAGATCAAAGAACCAGCCGCCCAAAATGGTCATGCCCTTATAGCCGGATTTGCGCTCTATACCATCTCCGAACATGATCCCGTTGGAAAGCGCTGTCACAGATCTCCAATGCGGTGTGTTCCACGGGTACATGATGGTGTACGTTGTCCCATTGACGGGGATGACCGCAGTCATTTTTCCGGCAGTACCGCCACCGGCAAGCCATGTTCCGCCCTTGTAGCTGTCGTAAACCAGAAGCACGGCAGAGTACGAGGAAAGGTCAATGTTGGTGATCTGGGACGAAAAGCCACCCACCGGATTGCCGCTGGAATTGGTGCTATACTGCCAGCGGTAGATCAGGTTGTTCCTGATACCGTGGAAGTAAATGCCGCCGCTGCGGATAGAGCAGCTGCCTGCACCGTCCGTGATGGAGATGGCGTTGGACTGGATGTTGACCATGCTGCTGCCATCCATGACCCGGATACCATCGTTCAGGATCTGTACCCGTTTGCCGGGCAGAGAATCGTGCCGGACGATGAGACCGTTCTGCGGGGTGAACTCCAGAAAGTTCGTGGCAGTTTTGGCAGCTTCGGCTGCATCCTGCTTTGCCTGATTTGCGGCGGTGTCATCGGTATACTTAGACGCTTTCACCCAGTCAGCAGCCTGATAGCTGCCGGACTGGCGGGCGGTCTGGCAGCGCAGGATATCACCGCTGTCGCCCTGCATCCAAATGTCGCCTACATCATAGGGCGGGGCGGGTGTTACGCAAAAGCAGCGCACCTTGCCGTCTGCGGTGGCTTGCGCCGCAGCAGCGTCTGCCAGAGCCTTGGCAACGCCCGTGTCACGGATGACGGTCCAGCTGTAGGTGCTTCCATCCAGCACCCAGCGGTAGCCCAGACCGGTGAGCTTGTCGTAATACAGATCGCCGATGTGCTGCTTTTTGGAGGTGTCGGTCGTCCAGTTTTTTGCAGGCTCGTTTGCAGCGGTGGGCGTGCCGGCATAGAACCAGCTGGTGATGTTATCATCGATCTGGTTCTGCAGATCTCCCATCTTCACGACAGCATTCGAAAGCCCCTTGGAGATATCCGATAGCTTACTGTCTGTGCTGCTTTTGTAGGCAAACAAGCGCTTCAGCATATCCTGATGGTATTTCTCGGAAGTATAGGCGCTTTCCTGCAGCAGATTGGTCGTGCCCATGTTGGCCACCTGCCGGTCAGTCAGGGTGCGGCGGGTCATGCCGAAGGTGAACTCTTTCTGCGCAGGCTTTTCCAGTGGCTCCACTAGTTTTGTGCAGAGCATCACGGCATCCACACTGTGCGGTGTGCTGACGATGTGGGAGTACATGGAAAAATCAAGCCGGTCGGTGTCGTAGCCTGCATCCACAAGATCCACTGCCCGGATGACGTAGCTGGTCTTCATGGCGTAGTTCTGCTGCAATGCCTGCACACCGGCTGCAAAGGTGTCGTTGGCGCTGTCGGTGTCCAGCTCTACAATGCGGGTAATGATGCCGAACTTCTGCACGGCTGCATCGTTCTGGATCCAGCCCTCTTCCAAGTTGTAGGAGTAGCCCGATGCAGGCAGATACTGCGCAACAGTAGCGGCATCTGTTTCCATGATGCCCCAGCGCTCCTCGTGCTTATCCTTGGAGGTGTCCCGCCACCACATAAGCTTGTAGTACCACTTGGAGGTGTCCACCGTGTGCTTGTTACCGATAGGGTAGATGCGGGTATAAAGGTCGGTGGCGTCGGTGGTTTCGCTCAGGTTGAGCAGATTGCGTCCGTACTCGATTTTCTGGGCGGTCTGCCGCTTGGCTTCCACTGCCTGATCGCAATAGTTCAGCACGTTCAGGCCGGTGGAGGAATCAAAGCTGCAATAAAAATACCCTCCGAACACCTTGAGCACCAGCTTGTCCAGAATGTCCCACACTTTACCGTAGTCCTCGCCAACGCCGTACTGGTCGGCATCGCCGAACTGCACCACAAGGTTGCCCAGCGCCGCCGTCACGGTGCCAAGCTGGAAGCATTTCATCTTGCTTTTGACCTGATCGTTATGTGCGTCGATCAGGTGCTGCAAAAACTGGCGCAGCGTGCCCTTGTAGTTGAAGGGGGTGATGGAAGAATCGTTGAAGTAACTCAGTGCGCCCTCGCAGTACACCACCCGCCGGTTGTAAAAATCGGCCTCGTGCTTCAGCACCCGTCCGCGCCAGATCTCTTTGCCATCCCGCCGCACCTGTACCACCGTGCTCAGTTTTTGCAGCATATCGTACTGTGCATGATCCCGTGTCATGGTAAAAACAAGGCTGCCGCCCTTGCTGACCTCACGGGTCAGCTTGGGGGACAGCACCAGTGCCTGCGGGTCGTTGGGACGATAGAGCAGCAGCTTTGCGTCCGGGTTGCCGTAGGGGTATGCGTAGATCTCGTACATATCAGTTTCCTCGTTCGCTCAGCACCGTAAGGTCTCCCAGGCTTCTGTTTACGCTGGGGGTGATGATGCGTCCCACCTGTTCACCGTCCAGCGCGATCACGCTGTTTCCGGCTTCCGGCAGATATTTCTCCACTACACCGTAGAGCCGCTCCATCTGCGCCTGCATTTTGGCCTGATAGGCCAGCATGGCGTTGTTGTCCGGGTTCATGACATAGGGATCGGTGCGGTAATCGTAGCCCGCAAAGGCACGCTCGTTACCGTACCAGTATGCGTCCTGAATGTCCTTGTAGGAGTGCGCCTTCTGCGTGCTGGTGGTCTCTTTGCTCTTGCCGAACTTTGCAAACAGCGCACCGCCCAGCGCCACCACACCCGCCACAATGGCGATGATCGCGGCAACTTCCGGGTTCGAGATGATCAGGCTGCCAACCTTTGCAATCAGTCCGCCTACGCCCTCTGCGATCGTGCCCAGACTGCCCATGCTCCCGGCAAGGCCTGCAATTTTGGCACCAGCTTCGGTTGCAAAAGTGCCCATGCTCGTGCCGATGGTGCCCAACACACCCATGATCTTGCTGCCGACGTCGGAAACGTTGATGTTAAGTCCGTTCAGGATATCCTGTACCCCGCCGTCCTTGCCCAGTGCATTGCCCAGACCCTTGGCGATACCGTCCGCGATGCTGCTGCCGATATCCCACGCCTTCTGCGAAATGTTGCTGATCTTGTCGCCCAGCACCTTGTTCAGCTGCTGGATGAGGTTCTGCCCGAAGTCATCAATGAACTTCTGGCTTTCCGGTGCAAGGCCGTTGTACAGTGTGGACAGCACCCACTGGCCGATGGACTTCCAGTCCTTGCTTTTTACGGCAGAGATCAGCGTGCTGAAGGTGCCCAGCACGCCCTTGTCGGCCTCCTTCTTCCAGCCTTGCAGCAGACCTGAAAAGTTCTTGGAGGAGGCTTCCTCCAGCGTTTTCGCCACCTGCTCGGTGCCGTCGGCGGCGATGGTCTTTACCTCCTTCACCGTGCGCAGCGCACCGTCGATGATGGCGGTGTAGGTCTTGGTGATGGTCTGTTTCTGGCTCTCGGTGCCGTCGGTCAGGGTCTCGGTCACGGTCTGGATGGTGGCGCGGATGCCGTCCACCAGCGTTTCGCTCGTGGAGGTAACGGAGGAGGCAAGCTCCCGCACCGTTTCCATGGTCTGCTGCACGGTCTTTTTGCCGTTTGCGCCGATGGTGGTAACAGTCTTGATGGCCTTCAGCACACCGTTCACCAGCTGGCGGCTGGTCTCGGTGATGGTCTGCTTCTGCTGTTTCTGCCCGTTGGAGAGCACCTCGTCGGTGGTCTGGGTGGTGCGGGTGACCTTGCCCAGCACCTCGGTGACAGTGTCGGCGTAGGAGCTGACCACAGAGGCCGCCGTGGCGGTCTTGGATGCCGCCGCTGCGGCTTTGGAGGCCGAAGCCGCGGCAGCGTCCCCGGACTTGGTATAGGCCGGGATGGCGATCTCTGCCACGGTCTGAGCGCTGCTGCCAAGGCTTGTGTTGGCGCTTGCCCAGCTGGCAGCCCAGTTGTCCTGTTTGCCGCTGGCGGTCTCGGCCAAAGAAATACCGGCAGTGACAGCGGTGGCGGCATTGCTCACCACATTGCCCTTGCCGGTCAAACCCTTGATAAAGCCCTTTATCAGGTTTTTGCCCCACTTCACCGCCTGCGCGGGCAGGCTCTTGATCCAGCTCAGCGCGCTGGAAAAGCCGCCCTTGAAGGCGGTCAGCATACTGGAGCCCATGCTCTTTACGCCGTTCGCCACGCTGGTGAGGATGTTCTTGCCGATGTTCAGCCAGTTGATGGCAGAGATCACAGACAGGATCGCCTGTAAAATTTTCTGCCAGTTGGCCAGCAGGGCAGGCACGGCCTGTATGATGCCCGCGATCAGCTGCACGATGATGGAAACACCCTGCGCAAGGATCTTGGGCATATTGTCGTTGATGATGCCCGCGATGTTGATGATGATATCCGGCACATAGGCGATCAGCTGCGGCAGACCGGCGATCAGGCCGTTGAGCAGCTGGGTAATGCAGTTAAGACCTGCATCCACAAACTGCCCCGCGTTGGCGCGCAGCTCCTCGGTAAAGGAGAGCAGCTGCGGCAGGGCAGTGGACAGAAACGCCGGGATGCCCTGCGCAAAGCCTGCTGCCAGACTGCTGACCAGCTCCGTGCCGGTCTGGATCACCTCCGGTACAAGGCCGTACACCAGCTGCGGGATGCCCGCCAGCACGTTGCCGATCATGGGCAGCAGATTGCCCTGCAAAAAGGTGCGGGCGGTATCTGCCAGTGCCTGCATGGGTGCGGTCAGGTCTGCGCCGGTGCTCCAGTCGCCCAGTACGTTCTGCGCTGCTGCCTTCATAGCTGCAAAGCTGCCGGTCAGGGTGGTGGCGGCTTCCTTCGCCGTGGTGCCGGTGATGTCCAGATCGGTCTGTATAATATGGATGGCGCTGTACATATCGGCCAGATTGCCCAGCTCGTAATGTACGCCAGAAAGCTTCTCTGCATCGGTCAGCAGCCGCTGCATCTCTGCCTGCGTGCCGCCGTAGCCGAGCTTGAGGTTGTCCAGCATGGTATAGTTCTGCTTCGCAAAGCCCTGATAGGCATTCTGGATGGATGCCATGTCAGTGCCCATCTTGTTAGCGTTGTCCGCCATGTCCACCATGGCCATGTTGGCCAGCTGCGCAGCGGCGTTTGTGTCCTTACTCACGCTGGACAGCAGACTGGCGGCAAAGCTGGTGGTCTGCTCCATGTATTCGTTGGCGGACAGACCCACCGTCCGGTACGCCTGTGCGGCATTGTCAAAAACAGTTTGCTGGGACTGCATCAGAGATGCATATTCGTCTTTGACGGCATCCACCGATTTGCCCACGGACTTGGCATATTCTTCTATGCTGCGTCCGCCCGCACCGAACAGCGTTTCGATGCCGCCGATGCTCTGCTGCAATGCGCCGCCAAGGTTCAGGGAATCCGAGATCATCTTGCCGATGCCCGCAGCAGCGATCACCTTTTTCAGGGTGCCCACCAGCTTTGTGCCCAGCAGCGTACCGGCGCTTTCACCGGCAGAGGATGCCTCGCCGCCCATGATGTGGCTGATGCTGCCCTGAATGCCATCGGCGGAGGGCACGATCTGGACATAAGCCTTTGCCAGCTCAATGCCGTTTGCCATCTGGTTCACCTCCTTCTGCGGCGCGCATCGCCGCCTCAAATTCCTCGGGGCTGTCAAAATATTGCACCGGACTGTCCTCGGATTCTGCTTCTGTCTTG
>ENA-OXEW01000498-OXEW01000498.1-human-gut-metagenome-genome-assembly--contig:-NODE-498-length-17307-cov-9.211512_pt1 | contig 17307 bp, 9 predicted proteins | sample MGYA00249363_ERZ652259 | MGnify/ENA primary metagenome ERZ652259 (study PRJEB26925, sample SAMN05826541) | human gut metagenome | biome: ENVO:2100002; feature: ENVO:00000062; material: ENVO:00002003...
TCTACACCTCTCTATTCGTCGGCAGCGTCAGATGTGTATAAGAGACAGATCCTGCACGGTCAGCGGTGAATCGGTCAGTACATACGAGACATCCGTATTGCCCAGCAGATTCAGGTTTCCACGCATATTCAACCCGTCCAACGGGCCTTTTATGGTTGCCCGCAAGTCCGCAAAGACTTTTCCGTAGACAAGGCTTTCGCGAGTACGCTTCGCATTCAACAAGGTATAGTTTTCCGCCAGCAGATTCAGACTCGCCATCGGTCGGGACATATCACGGAAATCGACATAACCGTCGATCGTAAACGGATTCTTTCCCGTGGTGTAAATGGCGAACTTATCAAATATCAGACGATTGTTCTTCAACTGCACAGGGCGGTTATCAAACAGGAAGTTAGCACCATACTGGCGTGACAGGACAGATACGCTGTCCAGTATCAGTTCACCGTTTATCAATGGCTGCTCGGTACTGCCTGTTATATTCAGGTCACCGTCCATATCACCGGCAAGCGTAACCAGCTCGTCGGGAATAAAGGCGTTGGCAATACGAAGCGGGAAGTGTTCCAACGTCGTATTTACTTCCAGGCTATCCTTTCCCGTCGAGGTAGGGAGCAGCTTGCCATCTGCTATCAGCACTTCTACCTTATCATGATTCAGATAAGCGTTGAGGTATTGTTTTCCCTGTTCGCCCGGCAGCCATGTAGCCCCCAAAGTAATATCACCAATGCGCTGGCGTTCATAAGTCAGTTCATCAATGGATGCTTCCGCAGAGAGCTGAAGGTCCTTTTCGGTCTGTATATAGTGTGCTTCTGCCGAGAACAATCCGGTGATTTCGGGGAAGTAAGGCAGTACGCTCGTTATTTCATCCAAGCGGATTCTCCGGATTTCGACATCGATATTCTGCAAAGAAACCGTATCTCCCTGTACCGAATGCACACGGAAGCCCATACCTTCATCATCCCACATATCCACATTGGCATACACGCGCATATTCTTATGCAGATAAATCCAGTTATGATCTTCGTTGAAGTGGAATTTACGGAACGCAATAATCGGTTCTTCCGGAATCAGTGTAAAAGCCAGTCCATCCCCTTTTCCACGTCCTCCAACCAGCGGACGGGCATTGACTCCAAGCAACACACCGGTTTTCCCCTTTTCGTTCTTATATTCTGCCAGCAGCTCGGCATCGCGGTCGCGAATCTCGCCTGTCAGAATAGTGGAGAAGGAAAACTGGGGATTCTTCGGTCCGTTGATTACTCCGGCACGGAGATTCATACGGGTAGTATCCTGTTTGACGGTGAAAAAGACCGTATCCAGTTGCAAGGTATCCACTTTCAAAGCATGGATGGCTGCTTTGCCGTTGATTCCCCAATCGGGAGCAGTGCCGAATTTCATGGAAGCATCATGGAACGATATATTCTTCATTGCCATATAGTATGCCAACGGATTCTCCTTTCCTGCCGAAAAAGAGAAAATAGCCGACGGTAATGCTTCACGCAAAGCAGCATGATCCAAGAGTTTTTCATCCACCTGCTTCATCAACACATCTACAAAATGGGTAGACTGACGAATCAGAGGATATACACCGGCACGGGCACTCAGATTCAGTTTCATATCACCGGCGGTGAAATGAGTGAAAACACGGTTCTGCCGTGCCTCTCCGCTTAAATTGAATGCCAACGGATGTTTCATCGGCTTGGGCATAAGTCCCAGTTCGTACAAATCAAGCTGAGTAACGTCAACTGTCACTTTACCGTCCGGATAGCTATGAGCTAAATTATATTCTGCATCCGCCGTCATTTTCAAAAGTTCATTGTCACTCGTAAGCTGAGCCGTTGCCAAAGCTCCTTTAAGATTTCCCGTCAAATGAACATTCGAAAGATGATAGCGGGCGTAATGAAGCTGGTCCAAAGAAAGATTCAGATTGGCTAAAGAATGGAAGGACATGACATCCAGTCCCCTGCCCTTGGCATCTGCCGAAAGAGATAGTTCATAAATCGAGTCTTTCGGGAGAAAATGATGCAGTTGCAGATCGTTTATTTTCAGATCGGCCGTATAAACTTCTGTCAAACTGTTTAATGCGGCATTTACATTCATGCTGCCCTTGCCTTCTTTCAGATCGAGTTTTGCTTTATACTGCGGGCCGTTCATCTCCATCTTCATCTTGAGACTCATACTGTCGGGAATTACTAAAGAGCCATCGGGTGTGACTCCAGTCAATCCTGTCAGGAAGTTCAGATTCCGGGTAACCATATCCAGCCCAATAGTTCCCGAACGAGTCAGACTGTCCGTCAGGTTTTCAAGGATCCCTCCCCCCTTTAGCGAGAAAGCTCCCGGCAAGTCTACCGTGAAGCGCGAAATCTGCATCTCTTTCAGATTTCCATCCGTACCGGCACGAATCACTAACGGACGGAACGGATATGCTTCTTTAAACGTTTGAGGCAGTCCGCCGGCAAAAAGCATCACGTCCTCTTTGCCTATATGTGCGTTAAAGCTGGCGGATAAACGTCCTGTCGTCGGGATATTTACGAGTTCCCAATAAGTCTGGGCGGACAGGTCTATTTCTGAATGTGGGGTTTGCAGTTTCAGTTCAGGAATGCGGATGATAGAATCATTCGAAAAGAGCCGCCCTGTCAGTGAAGTAATACTCAGTCCCGAACGCTCTTCCATCGTTATTTCACGAATCACAGCGTTCATATTTCTGCCTTCGTAGAGCAGAGAGTCCAATCCGATGCGGATATTCCGGACTGCCATATGAGAGGCGTCAAAACCTTCCGACGGTTGGGCCTCTCCGGTGTCATAACTGGCAGAGGCACCCGACAAAAGGAATTGCTTCAATCCATAAAACTGGTTCTTTAAATCCGCTTTGGCGTCATCAATGGTCGCTTCGCCTATGTATGCCGCCATCTTCATGGAGTCGGCAGGCAGTTTCATACCGAATGATACATTCTTCAACTTCAGTTGATGAAGGTTCACCTTCCAGTTCACAGGAGCAGATGCCGTCGTATCTTTGGGAGTGGTCGTGGTATCAGTCATCAGAAGTTGTATATGAGTATCGGATAACTCTGTCCGATTGACAACTGCCGTTTCGTTCGATAAATCGACTCCATGACTTTGCAGAAAGAAGCGCTCCAAAACGCCTTTTATCTGCATCCCCTCTATCAGATTGGCAGAATTGACCGCCACCTGACTTAAGGTAACCTCGTCAACTTCTACTTTTCCTTTGAGCAACGGCCATGCCTGTACGCGGACATTCAGGCTTTCCAAAGACAATAAGGTATCCGGCTGCTGTATGACTTCCACCCCTCGTACCAGCAGATTAAGCGGAAAACGAAGGTCTATCCGTTCCACCTGAATCTGCATTCCGGTTGCTTTAGAAGCATACGCAGTAACCTCCCGTCGCAAAAGATTCTGAACAGGAGGTATATAAAGTAATACCATCAGTATTACAAAAAGTATTATAGGAGTAAGCAATATCCAGCCCACCCGTCTTATCCATTTTCGTTTCATGCAGGATGTGTCAGTGTAAAAGTGATACAAAGTAAACAAATTACTTTGAAAAAAGGTTTGTCCAAAAGCTAAAATGTGAAAAAGCCGGAGGTTATGGTTGCATTTAGCGCAATTTCATCCCGTTCATTCCGTTCATTCGGAAGGTGAGATATTTGTCAAGGCAGCACCTTCTCACTATGCTACGAGCTTATGCCCGTGCCACTACGTTGGCACGCTTGTGCCACCGCAGTGGCACGACTGTGACATGCCTTTGGCACAACTGTGCCAACAGGGTGGCACAAGCATGGCACTATATAGGCTGTTCCAAAAGAGCTGCCGGGAGAGATTTAATGTAAACCGAGACTATACTCCTCAGCAGCACGAACAACTTTACGCACCGCCTCCAAAGCTTCCAGCGTAGTCTTTTCTATTTCTTCGGAGAACTCTTCCCCCCGGCAAGACTCCAGCCATCTTAATGAAGCAACAGACTCAGAAGCACCAATCAAAGTAAAAAGTGGAAGTAGCTTATGAGCCATAGCGGCAATTCCATCCACCTCCCTGTCAGTTAATGCCTGTTGCATCCGGTCGGCATTCTTGCCGGTCTCTTCGATAAAAGTCCGGATAATAGAACACGCCGCTTCCGGATCATCTTCCGAGAAGGCAGTCAGTGCAGAAAAGTTGAATAAAGTATCTTCAGGCAGCGCATCTGTAATCAATTGCATATCATGTGTTATATGCGCCTCATCAGCTGACATTTGTCCTTCATTCAGAGTTACCAGCAATTCTTTCACCGTAAAAGGTTTGTGCAGGCATCCGGCAAAGCCGTGTTCATGCAAAGCCTTCTCATCCATTTCGCTGCGTGCCGTGACAGCAATAACAGGAATATTGCGGGCTTGCGGAATGTTAGAGGCACGCAATAATTTGACCAGATCAAAACCGTTGATAGCAGGCATCTGTATATCGGTCAGCAGCACATCAAACGTCGAGGAGCGCAGTTGCTCTATCAGCTCTTCCAACTGCTCGCAGCAAACAGCATCGATGTTGTGCTGTTTCAGCATGGCAGCAGTCAGGTTCAGCTGAATCTTATCATCATCAATCAGAAGCACACGGATCACCTTCATGACCGGTACAGCATCTGTCTCTTCCGGAAAAACATCCGTATCTTTCGATGGTTTCTTAATTCTGCTCCCGAAAGGTTTATTTTCCACTATTGACTTGCCCACCGGAAAGAGTGGCAACACGACAGTAAAGCAACTTCCTTTTCCTAACGTGCTTTGTACATCGATCGTACCTTCAAGCAGAAGAACCAGCTTATGCACAATGGACAATCCCAGTCCGAATCCTTCTTCTCCCTGCGCACCGGGTAGGCGGGTAAATTCCTGGAAGATGCGTTCCCGGTCTTCCGATGCCATCCCTTTGCCGGTATCCTCAACCGCTATTGTCAGCTTCGAAGCGTTATAACCAACAGTTAATGTGATCTTGCCCTGCTGAGTGAATTTCACCGCATTGGACAATAGATTATTCACTATCTGCTGAATACGTAAAGGATCACTGATATATTTCTCCGACAATTCCGGAGCGATATGACATTGCAAGACCAAGCCTTTAGCCGCCGTCAGAGGTTCAAAGCAAACACGGATTTCTTCAAACAGCTGAGCAGGATTAAAAACAATCCGGTTCACTTCCGCTTTATTGAGGTCAAGACGGTGGAAATCAAGCAAATCGCTTACTAACTTCAGTAAATGCTCTGAAGAACTTTTCATGTTGTCCAGATAGAATCGCTGCCGTTCATCTTCGGTCAGGCGGGACAAGAGTTCCGTATATCCCATTATCGAGCCTAATGGCGCCTTAAAGTCATGGGTAATGGCAAGCATCAGTTTCTCACGGGCAACAAGCAAGTCTTCCGCCCGCTTATTCGCTTCTTCGAGCTGACGCCGATAACGGTTGCTACGAGTAATATCCCGCATAATTAAGATCAGGAAAAAGGCGGATAAGAATACGGCACCAATGGCAATTCCGGCAATGATATTAGCCGAACGCATCCGCACCTCTTGCTGAAGTTCCGCATCCTGACGGGCACGCGCAGACATTTCCTCCTCGTATCCTTTTATCAGACTATCCATTCTTGCGGTCAGCTGTGTATTCATCCGCTGATACCTCGTACTGGTACGCCGGATCGTTCGCCTCCGCTGCAACCGTTTCTCTTCGGTAGCCATGCGAATCTTATGCTGAAGGGAGTCCGCCGACTTGACAGGTTCCAATATCGTATCAGTGGCAATTTCCAGAGAAGTATTGACCAGCACGGCAGTATCTTTCTTAGAAGGCGCGAACACTTCCCCCAATCGTTTGAAGAAGCCTTTCTTCTTCGGGGTAGTGATCAGAGAATCGCGTTTGGTAATAACCCGGTGTTGTACCCGTTGCTGAGTAATCACCGAGTCCTGCTGTTCTGATATGATTTCTTCAATCTCCGAGGCGGAAAGCAAGCTATCATTCGCCTCGCTCAGCACCCGCAGCATCTGAAGGGTATTCTGATCTTTCTCATGGAGAAGACTCAGCAGACTGTCTGTCCGCAGATTCTGCTGATCGTCCGCAGCCGACAGCGTCTCCATCTCCTGATGCACAAACACCAGAGAAAAAAGAAGAATCGCCAGCAGCAATATATAGCCGATGGTTATTTTCAGTTTGGTGGAGCGAAAGGAAGCCATAGGCAATTAATATTTTAAATTATGAATTTTGAATGGAAGGCGGTAGTTTCGTCTTGTGATGGAAACGCCACCATAACATCAGACCGGCACTGGTCAACCCAAAAGGAAATGCCATCCAGACACCTATGATCCCCCACTCCAACACGAATCCGCAAAAATAGCCGACCGGAAGCGAAATAAGGAAATAAGCAATGAAGGCAATCAGCATCATCAGTTTTACATCTGAGATTCCACGCAAGGCATTGGCAAAGGTTATCTGCAATCCATCTCCAAACTGATATACAAGGAACGGAAGGATAAGCGAAGTTACCATAGCCGCCACTTCGGTACTATCGGTAAACCAACCTCCCAGATAATTGCGGCAGAGGAATACGATGGAAGAAAGCACAACACCCAACGCCATCATCAAATGAAAACCGGCATAAGCCGAACGACGTACATTGAGTATATCGCCCTGCCCGTTAAAGTTACTCACACGGACAGCCACAGCTGCTCCCATCCCGTAATACATCATAAACGTAAACTGAGAAATAGCCAGCATGACCTGATGAGAAGCCAGCGCAATGGTACCCAGCCAGCCAATCATCACCGCACTCAGACTGAACGAAGCTGTCTCCATTCCCATCTGAAAAGCAATCGGCCAACCCAGCGAATTCAATCGTCCGAATATAGCCTTCGACCATCCCAGACGATAGAAGCCGAGCTTAAAACGAAGAAAACGCGGACTCCGCATAAAGACTATGATAAATACGACTACCATCATGATACGCGAGAACAGCGTACTGATACCTGCCCCCAGCAAGCCCATTTCCGGCAAGCCCAGCTTTCCGTATATCAGGATATAATTGCCGATAATATTCAGCACATTTCCGCCGAGCAATATCCACATAGCGGTCTTAGTATCCGTAATTCCATCCGTAAACTGCTTGAAGCCATTGAACAGCATCACAAAGACGAGCGAAGCCAGCAGAACCAGATAATAAGGTTTTATCAGGGGAATAAGTTCTTCCGGCTGTCCCAGATTTCCCACATTAAAATAAAGGACAGTCATACCGATGGTAAGCAAGAATGCCACCAACAAATTTGCCAGCAGGCTGTTACGCAACGCCTGCCCCGCCGAAGCATACTGATGAGTTCCATACAAACCTCCCACGATAGGAGTCAGCCCGTACGAGAAGCCTGTACTGAAAATAATCACCAGATTGAATACATTATTGACGAAGGAAGCAGCACCCAGTTCTATCGTACTATGATGACCGATCATCAACGTATCGGCAAACCCCAGCACAATAACTCCTATTTGCCCGATTACAATGGGCAATCCGAGAGAAATCAGTGCTTTGTAATGCTCCTTATATATACTATAGATATTTCTCATTTATTTTTCCGTAGTTAATCGCATATTCCGGCAACTCCGCATCCTGCCGTTGCCTCCAATAAATATCCCGCCGGTAAGGAGAAGTCAGGATATTTGTTTCTTATAATAAAGTATCACTCCATTCTCCTTCCTGAAAGCAGACTGAGCTACCTTTTGCAATTGTCCGGCAGTAACAGCGCGATAACGCTCTACCTCCTTTTCCATATCTTCCGCCCTGCCCAACAGTTCAAACCAAGCAAGATTGGTAGCGACATTCAAATAATTGATATTGCCGAATATCTGCGTCGATTCGAATTTATTCTTCACTTTTTCCAGTTCCTGTTCGTCAACAGGTTCTTGCTGCAAACGTTCCAGTTCTTCACGTACGGCCGCTTCCGCCTGTTCCAGCGAAACACCTGCCGCGGGTTTGCCCGAGATATGGAACAATCCGGCATCCACACTACCGGAAATATAAGCGTCGATACTCGAAAACAGTTGTTTTTGCTGTACCAGGCGTTGATTCAGACGACTGGAACGTCCGTTGCTCAACAAATCCGACAATATATCAAAAGCGTAATAATCCGGATGATCATGACTGCACATATGATACGCCATGAATAGTGAATCAAGGGGTACGTTACGCTCTACTGTCAACCGTCGTTCTTCTGTCTGCTCCGGTTCCTGCGGCAGATTACGTTGAGGAACCTCCCTGCGAGGGATGGGACCGAACCATTTTTCCGTCAATGCGACTGCTTCTTCAAAAGAGATATTTCCCGTTACGGCGAGCACTGCATTGTTCGGCGCATAAAAACGGAAGAAGAATGCTTTCACCTCTTCCAGCGTCGCATTGGCTATGTGCGACAAATCTTTTCCGATGGTAGGCCACTGATAAGTATGCGCCCGATATGCCAGAGGACGCAAAAGATGACCGACGTCTCCGTAAGGCTGGTTCAGGCAACGCTGCTTGAATTCTTCCATTACTACTCCACGCTGTACTTCCAGACTCCGTTCACTGAAATCAAGGCTCAGCATACGGTCGGATTCCAGCCAAAAGCCGGTCTCTACATTCTGCCGGGGTACAGTGAGGTAGTAATTGGTTATGTCATTATTGGTCCAGGCATTATTCTCGCCGCCTGCCAGTTGCAGCGGCATATCATAATCGGGAATGTTCACCGAACCTCCGAACATCAGGTGTTCGAACAAATGAGCAAAGCCTGTATGCTCGGGATGTTCGTCGCGGGCTCCCACATTATATAATACATTAAGAGCTACCATCTGCGTACTTTCGTCCTGCGAATGTACCAGACGTAACCCATTGTCCAAAATATGCCTGTTAATCTTCATTCTACTTAATCCAGTACTTCTACTTTTACAATCTTCACGTCCTCTTCGGGGCGGTCGCTACGGTCGGTTTTCACCTGCTGAATCTTATCCACGATGTCCATGCCTTCGATTACTTCACCGAAAACCGTATACTCACCGTCCAGATGAGGAGTACCTCCTACAGTCGTATAAGCTTCGATCTGTTCCGGCGTAAAGTGAAATTCCGGTTGCTTGGCAGCTTCCGCTTCCGCCTCTGCAAAAAGCTTCTCCTGCAATTCATACAAACCGTTTTCATCGTTTTCCTTCCGCATCTTATAGATTTCTTTCATGTGCTTCTGAGCCAACGTATTGAAAATAACATTGATCTTATTCTCATTCATCTGGCTTTCCATGCCCAGCAATGTAGAGTCGTTGTACACCTTGCCTGTCACAATGTAGAACTGGCAACCGGATGATTCTTTCTTCGGATTTACATTGTCTCCCTGACGGGCAGCAGACAAAGCGCCTTTTTTGTGAAAATACTTCGGATAAACAAATTCGGCCGGAAGGGTGTAACCCACATCTCCTGCACCCAGCATCTTTCCTTTCGGTGCATTCTTTGAATCCGGGTCACCTGCCTGAATCATAAAGTCTTTGATAACACGGTGGAATAGCGTTCCTTCATAAACGCCGTCTTCTACCAGCTTAATGAAATTATCACGATGTTTCGGCGTCTCATTATACAACTTAACCTTGATGTCTCCCAAGGTTGTTTCAATCTTTACCAACGTTTCGTTGTCCATATTTCCTCCTTTTTTTGTTCCGGTTTTGCAGGCCGTAAGTCCGCAAAACGATATGGTTAATAGTAAGTATGCAATCTTTTTCATAACACTTTTATTTAATTTAAGTTTGCAAATATACTACTTTCGCCCAAATCCTCTTACCTTTGTAGCATTAAAAGAGGCAAAAGAGAGTATGATGAAATCCATATTGATAATAGAAGACGATATCACTTTCGGAATGATGCTGAAAACCTGGCTAAGTAAAAAAGGGTTTGAGGTGTCGTCAGTCAGTAACATTGCCCGTGCCCAGAAGCACATTGAAGGACAAGGGGCAGACTTAATCCTGTCCGATTTACGCTTACCGGATCACGACGGAATCGATCTTCTGAAATGGATGAACGAAAAAGGAATCGATATTCCTTTGATCATCATGACCGGTTATGCCGATATCCAATCGGCAGTACAAGCGATGAAACTGGGAGCACGCGATTATGTTGCCAAACCGGTGAATCCGGAGGAACTACTCAAAAAGATGTCAGAAGCTTTGCAAGCGAAAGAAGCGCCGACTACGCATACCGCAGCCAAAACTTCTGCAAAGAAAGGTTCTTCCATTTCGTCCGGAAACGCCACCGAAACCCATCATGCTTATCTGGAAGGAGAAAGTGATGCCGCCAAGCAACTCTATAATTATGTAGGTCTGGTAGCTCCCACCAATATGTCCGTACTGATCAACGGTTCCAGCGGAACGGGGAAAGAGTATGTGGCGCACCGCATCCATCAACTGAGCAAACGGAATGACAAGCCGTTTATCGCGGTAGACTGCGGTTCGATTCCCAAAGAATTAGCTGCATCCGAGTTTTTCGGCCATGTGAAGGGCTCTTTTACAGGAGCACTGACGGACAAGACCGGAGCGTTCGTTGCCGCCAATGGAGGCACTATCTTCCTGGATGAAATAGGTAATCTCAGTTACGAGGTACAGATACAGCTTCTTCGTGCCTTGCAAGAGAGAAAGATTCGTCCGGTCGGTTCCACGCAAGAAGTTTCGGTTGATATCCGTCTGGTATCCGCCACCAACGAGAATCTGGAACAAGCTATCGAGAAAGGGACTTTCCGTGAAGACCTTTTCCATCGTATCAATGAATTTACCCTGCGGATGCCCGACCTGAAAGAACGGAAAGAGGATATCCTGTTGTTTGCCAACTTCTTCCTCGATCAGGCAAACAAGGAACTGGACAAGCATCTGATCGGTTTTGACTCGAAAGCCTCACAAGCCTTACTCAATTATCACTGGCCGGGCAACTTACGCCAAATGAAGAATATCGTAAAAAGAGCGACTTTACTGGCACAAGGAAGTTTCATCACTCTTCTTGAATTAGGGACCGAATTACTGGAAACAAGTACCGTTTGTTCCGCAAGCATGGCGCTACGCAACGAAGAAACAGAGAAAGAACACATTCTGGAGGCATTGCGCCAAACCGGAAATAACAAGAGCAAAGCGGCACAATTACTGAATATCGACCGGAAGACATTATATAATAAGCTGAAACTATATAATATCGACTTGTAGGTTATCAATCAGTACTACCCATATATTTAGAAGGAGATACGCCGAACTGCTCCATGAAGTGCTTGCGCAAAGTACGGGTATCGGAATAACCAACCATTTCCGAAATTTCCTGAATAGAATAGCGATTCTCCAGAATCAATGTCGCCGCCTTGCTTATACGTATACTGCGAATCATATCTATAACAGACAAATCACTGCGCTGTTTCACCTTCCGGTACAAGGTAGGCTGACTCATATTCAGTTGCTCCGCCAACATTTTTACATTAAAGTCCGCATTGGAAAGGTTAGCTTCTATGATATGAATCAGTTGTTGCAAGAAGGCATCTTCTTTCTCCCCCTCTTCCGATTCCTGTTTCAGCATCAGGGCTTTCGTATAAATCCGCTTCAATCGCTCACGCTGCAAAATCAGGTTATCCACTTTGGTCTTTAATATCTCCGGATTAAAGGGTTTCATCATATAATCATCCGCTCCGCTATTACAGCCTTGCAGGATGTCAGCATCTTCTGCTCTGGCAGTCAGTATCAAGATAGGAATATGCGCGGTTTCCTGCTGCATACGAATTTCCCTGCAACAAGTAAAGCCGTCCTTTACGGGCATCATCACATCCGAGATGATAAGATCGGGCAACTGTTCTTTGGCTATCCGCACCCCTTCCTCACCATTGCAAGCTTCACTGACTGCATATCTGGAAATGAATAAGCTCCGGATATATTCGCGGACATCTTCATTATCTTCGATGATCAGCAGACTTTTTTTAGCCGCTGTTTCCTGTGTTTTGTTTTCCGGTATCGGAAGAAACAGTTCCGGTTTCAGCTCTTCATTTTGCTTTGTCTTTTCCTGATGGCTGTCAATAAGTTCATAAGAATCTTTTGCAAAATGCGCTTTGCCTTCGGGAATATAAAGGGCAAAGGTACTTCCTTCGTCCGGCACACTCTTCAGCGTTACCAATCCATGATGCAAGTCCATCGTGTTCTTCACAATATGCAATCCTATTCCTGCCTTCGTTGACATCTCAGGTACATTATCTCCCGTTACGAACGATTCAAAAGCATGTTTCTGCAACCATTCCGGAATCCCTGCACCTGTATCCGAAACGGTGATCCGGCAATAACCCTGCCCACTTTTCATCAGATGAGAGACAGAAAGCAGGACACGACCTCCCGATGGGGTATACTTAAATGCATTTGAAAGAAGGTTTTGCACGGCCGAAGCGATCTTTCCCTCATCTACCCAATACAGGAACTTCCCTTCGGGCAAATCAATATCAAATTGCAAACCTTTGATTTCAGCCATCTGCCGGAACGGTTCCGACACATTGCAGACCAGCTGCACCAGATCAGTCTCGGATAACTGGAGTCTGACCATCCCGGCCTCTATCTTTTGTACATAAAGCAACTGATCGACCAAGGTGTGCAGTGAGGCCGCATTCTTATACATGACCTGCAATTTCTTATAAAAGTCATCCAATGGATTGCACTGTTTCATCAATTCCTGTAACGGGGCAAGGATTAAAGTCAGCGGAGTACGCAGTTCGTGGGCAACGCCCGTAAAGAAGTTCTCGCGTTCCACACGTATCTGACGTTCTTTCTCACGCTCCATACTGACCGTCAACAGTTCATGTTTCATCTGCATTTCGTGTTCCATCCGTTTCTGCCGTAGTCTGATCAACCGTACTCCATAAGCCACTCCTCCCAGCAATAACAGGGAAACGAAAAGCCGGAAAGCAAAAGTCTGACTCCAATGAGGAAGAATTACGATATTCAGAGAAGTCACCGCCCCTGTCTGACCGTTCGGATGTATATTCTTCACTTCAAATACATACTCACCGGCTGGGAGGTTGGTATACGAGGCTTTCTCTCCCTCATCAGAAATCAGCCAATTCCCCTGATAAGGCAAAAGCCGGTAATTATATTTTTGTTGTTCGTCCGAGTAGGACAGGTTGTTGAAAGTCAAGGAGAAATCTTTGTTATCATTATCCAGTACAATGCGATCCGTAAAAGGGATGAATTGATTGAGGATGATCTGATTATTAATCTTTTCTCCAGTCCCGACAGGATGGTTATCCACTTCCAAACCGGTTATTAACACCCGTCCGTTGGTCGGATAGGCATTTATATCCTCCGGATTGAAATAAGTCAGACTCTGATTATTTCCGAAAAACAAAGTCTTGTCACTGAATAAGGCAGAACGGTTACTACCTGCTATGTAGTAATTGTAAAAGAGATGCTGACGACGACCATACCGCGATATGCCGGAGTTGCTTCCCAGCCAGATATGCCCTTCGCTGTCTTCCGCTATGCAGCCGATAAAATTACTGCACAGTCCGTCATTCGTGGTATAACGGGCACTGATCGTGTTCTGTCGTGGAGACAGGATGGCAAAGCCATCCGTATAACCTATATATAAATTCCCATCCGAAGATGCCAGCAACGAACGTACCGAACGATATTCCATGTTCATCTTCTGCTCATATCCATTTTCTACGGAGATACCTCCGGAAGCAGATTCAACTACTCTGCAAACTCCCATATTACTGGTCCCCAGCCATATCGTTCCATCTTTTGTCTGAGCAATCGCACGAATGAAAGGTTGTCTTTTCTCATTTAAATAGTGTGCTGCTGATAATTTAACGCATATACCTGTCTGACGGTTATACAATAAAAGCCCGTCTTCCGTACCTACATAGAGCCTGTTCTTATCGTCCATATACAAAGCCCATACCGAAGCCCTGTTGGCAACACCGTCTACCAACAGCGAATGGATCACAAAACGACCGGTCCGGACATGATAAACAGTCAACGTACCGTTTATATTTCCAAACCACAGATTGCCGTCTACATCTTTCAAGGCACACAACATCGTTTCTTCCGATTTCCCGCTACCTGTATCGACTTTAGAGAAACTAAGTTTTTTCCCTTTTGCGTACGGTATGTCACTTCGCATGATTCCTTTGTGATAGGTCGCCAACCATAACCGATGACTATCATCCATGAGGATATCACATATTTCGTTATGCCTGTCCTGATAGTAACGGTCATAAAACTGTGACCTCAAATCAGAATACATCACTCCTCCACCGTTAGTACCAATCCAAAGAAGGCCATTAGGATCGTAACAGGCAGAAATCATACGTGTTTCGAGGTTTCGGTAAATCTGTGTATGTGTATTGTTATATATCTCCGACGTCAGTTCTTCCGGCTGCTTTTCATCCGGCATCAACAGTGTATAGCCACCCCATGTCACTGCCAGATAGCGGTTATTGCCGATAAATATAGTCTGATAAACATCTGTATGAGAAAGGAGATTCTCTTTTCCTGTCCCGCCGTACGAAATCCGGTCCATATGCCCCGACTTCGTGTGATAACGGACAATGCCTTTGCCGATGGTAGAAACCCAGACAACTCCGTCTCTGTTCAAGATGGAAGTGACTTGTAATGGTTTTCCGTCTGTCAGCGGTATCTTCTGATACGCCTCCGGAGTATCCGGATGAAACAAGATCAGATTACCCCGGTTAGTTGTGAGCCATATTCCGCTCCCGGCTTTTTCATGATAGCACAGAGAAGAAAAGACTTCTCCTTTTTCTTCCAATAACTGAAAGGTCTTTTGTATGCGTACCCGAACAGCCGTTTTTTCTTCTTCCTTGCCTTGCCGTATCTCCCATTGACAGAGTATCAGTCTGTTTCCCGATATTCCCCAAAAAGAAGAATCGTCGGCGGGCAGGACATTAAATACACCTATGGCAGTATCTGATTCAGTATGTATCGGAAAAAAAGTTTCCTGCTTCCGGTTGAAATAATAGAGGTATCCATCGGATACAATTCCTAAAAAGTCATCTGACAATCGCACAATGGCAGCAATCGAAACATATGTATTCGCAGGCTTGAAGTTCTGAATTGTTTTGCCGTCATAACGGCTTAATCCGTTATCCGTCCCAAACCACATAAATCCGTCTTCATCCTTATAGATGCAAGGAATCGTGTTATCCGCCAATCCGTCCCTCATTGTCAGCAACCGAATATCTTTATCTAAAAAAGCATAGACAGGATGCAGCGGGCAACAACTCAGAATCAGGATAATCAGGATTAGATTTAAGTGCTTCATTCTATTAGACAATTTAGGGCAAATAAACGAAATTAAGTCAGAACATACAAAAAAACAAATAAAGAAATGGACTTATGAATTAAACATGTATGTTGAATGAAAGAAACAGGCATATTCGGAACCACATTGTTTGCGTACATTTGCAGCCATATAACAACCTGATGTACACCTTTTAAATAATATACAATGACCTTAGTTTATCTTAACCAGTCAGACACAAAGGAGATATTTTTATGATAATACGCATACCAAAGACTACATATTATCATAAATGGTTCATCGGAGCTACACTCGTCGTTCCAGTTCTTCCGCTTACCGCCCAGACGTCTCCGAATCTTGTATTCATCATGGCAGACCAGTATCGGGGGGACGCACTAGGTTGTCTGGGCAAAGAACCTGTAAAGACTCCTTGCCTGGATCATCTGGCTTCCGAAGGAGTCTTATTCACTAATGCAGTCAGCAGTTATCCTGTTTCATCACCCGCCCGTGCCATGCTGATGACGGGCATGTACCCCCTGCATAATAAAGTAACAGGCAACTGCAATTCACAAACAGCGCCTTACGGAGTGGAGCTTCCACAGGAGGCCCGCTGTTGGAGTGATGTACTAAAAGACATGAACTACCGTACGGGATACATAGGAAAATGGCATCTGGATTCTCCTTACAAGCCTTATGTAGACACTTACAACAATCGTGGCAAAGTAGCGTGGAACGAATGGTGTCCGCCCGAACGCCGCCACGGATTTGAATACTGGACAGCCTACGGGACATACGATTATCATCTGAAACCGATGTACTGGGACACGACTGCTCCACGTGACAGTTTCTACTACGTCAACCAATGGGGCCCTGCATACGAAGCGGACAAAGCCATCGAATACATTCAGGTACAAAAAGGAAATAAACAGCCTTTCGCACTGGTCGTATCGATGAATCCTCCGCATACCGGTTACGAACTGGTTCCCGACAAATACAAAGCCCTATATAAGGATATAGATGTGGAAGCCCTCTGTGCCCACCGCCCGGACATACCCGCCAAAGGAACCGAAATGGGAAACTATTTCAGAAATAACATACGCAATTATTACGCCTGTATCACAGGGGTAGACGAGCAGGTAGGACGTATCATCGAAACTCTCAAAAGCAACGGACTGTTTGAGAATACCATCATTGTATTTACTTCCGATCATGGCATCTGCATGGGAGCTCACAACAATGCCGGAAAAGATATCTTCTACGAAGAAGCCATGCGCATCCCCATGATTATCTCGTGGCCGGCAAAGATAAAGCCACGCAAAGACGACCATTTGATGATCGCCTTCGCCGACTTATATCCTTCTCTCCTTTCCTTGATGGGATTCCGAAAGGAAATACCCGAAACGGTACAGACTTTCGACTTATCCCGCCATATTCTGGGCAAGAGTAAAAAAGAAGTGGTGCAACCTTATTATTATGTACAGTTTGACAATCATGCCACCGGATACCGCGGGCTACGTACGTCAACCCATACATTCGCAGTCCACGCAACCAATGGAAAAATAGACGAAACAGTTCTTTTCGACCGAACCAAAGACCCCTATCAAATGGATAATATTGCCGGACAATCCCCCCGTCTGGTCCGGCAATTCAACAAACAACTCAAGGCATGGCTACTCCATACCAACGATTCATTTGCCCATTATCTTGAAACCGTAACTAAATAAACACCATGAAGAAACTTTGCTATCTCTCTCTTTTTATCCTATACTCAGTTTGCAGCTTCGCACAACAACAGGAACTCCCCGTCCCCAAGCCCCATCAACTCAAATGGCATGAGGCGGAAATGGGAGCTGTCTTCCATTATGACCTGCACGTGTTTGACGGCATCCGCTACGGACAAGGCAACAACCGTATCAATCCCATCGAAGATTACAACATCTTCAACCCGACCGAACTGAACACTGACCAATGGGTACAAGCCTGTCTCTTATACACATCTGACGCTGCCGACGAATAGAGAGGTGTAG
>ENA-OXEW01000508-OXEW01000508.1-human-gut-metagenome-genome-assembly--contig:-NODE-508-length-16876-cov-24.447714_pt1 | contig 16876 bp, 19 predicted proteins | sample MGYA00249363_ERZ652259 | MGnify/ENA primary metagenome ERZ652259 (study PRJEB26925, sample SAMN05826541) | human gut metagenome | biome: ENVO:2100002; feature: ENVO:00000062; material: ENVO:00002003...
TGGACCCGTCGGTGGATAATATGCTCAAAATCACCTCGGATGGCCGCAAGCTGGGGCTGGACCAGCGCATCATCAACCAGCTGCTGCCGGACGAACCCGGCACCAAGGTCAATCAATGTGTGGACAACATCATGCAGATCTGGCGGGATGGCGATGCAGACAAGCTGACCCAGCTGGTGTTCTGCGACATTTCTACCCCGCAGGCAAAAGCTCCTGCAAGCAAGGCAGCGAAAACGCTGGATAATCCGCTGCTTCATGCACTGGAAGGCGCTGTGCCCCTGCCGGAGCAGGAACCGGCCTTTACGGTATATAACGATATTCGTCAGAAACTCATTGCCCAGGGGATGCCTGCCGACCAGATCGCTTTTATCCATGAAGCAAACACCGAAGTCAGGAAGAAGGAGCTGTTCTCCAAAGTCCGTACCGGGCAGGTGCGTGTGCTTATGGGAAGTACCGCCAAGATGGGCGCAGGCACAAATGTGCAGGACCGCCTTGTGGCGCTGCATGACCTGGACTGCCCGTGGAGGCCGGGAGACCTTGCCCAGCGTAAGGGCCGTATCGAGCGCCAGGGCAACCAGAACCCTCTTGTCCATGTGTACCGCTATGTGACCGAAGGAACCTTTGACGCTTATCTCTGGCAGACGGTGGAGAACAAGCAGAAATTTATCAGCCAGATCATGACTTCTAAATCGCCGGTGCGCTCCTGCGATGATGTGGATGAAACCGCCCTCAGTTTTGCCGAAATCAAGGCCCTGTGCGCGGGAGATCCCCGTATCAAAGAGCGTATGGATTTGGATGTGGAGGTATCCCGTCTGAAGCTGATGAAAGCCGACCACCAGAGCAAGCAGTATCGTCTGGAGGACCAGCTGCTCAAATATTTCCCGGAGGAGATTGAAAAGCACAAGGGCTTTATCAAGGGCTTTGAATCTGACCTGGAGGTTTTGGCAGCTCACCCGCACCCGGAGGACGGCTTTGCCGGTATGGAGATCCGTGGAGATCTGCTGACCGATAAGGAGAACGCCGGTGCTGCCCTTTTGGATGCCTGCAAGGAGGTCAAAACCTCCGATCCGGTACAGATCGGCAGCTACCGGGGCTATGCCATGTCCGTGGAATTTTCCGCCTGGAAACAGGAATATACGCTCCTGCTGAAAGGCCAGATGACCCACCGGGCAACCCTTGGTACAGACCCTCGCGGAAATCTTACCCGTATCGACAATGCCCTTGCCCAGATGCTCCAGCGTCTGGAGGCGGCAAAGGCCCAGCTGGATAACCTCTGTCAGCAGCAGGCTGCCGCAAAGGAGGAAGTCGGAAAGCCATTCCTTTATGAAGAAGAACTGAGAAGCAAAAACGCCCGTCTGGTGGAGCTGGATACCTTGCTCAACATCGACGGAAAGGGACCGGCACACGATGAAGCTGTCGTTGCCAAAAGCACACGGTCTTCGGTGCTGGATCATCTGAAACGCCCGGTGCCGCCCCGCAGTACCGACAAGAAACCAAAACAGCATGAGGAGGTGCGATAACATGAATACCAACGATCTGAATACAGCCCTTTATGAAAAGATGGCTGCCGAGCAGGATAAGTACAGGGACTGGCTGAAAAGCCAGCCCCCGGAAGAAATTCTGCACCACACCTATGAGTACACCATCCGTGAGGACATCGTGATGGCGATGGAGGAACTGGAGCTGACCGATGCCCAGGCAGAGGCGCTTTTGGAATCTCCCTCGCCGCTGGCGGATGTGTACCGCTATTTTGAAAAGCTGGAGACCGGCCACATGGATGTGATCCGGGACAGCATTGAGAACCGTGCCAATGATGTGTGCAGAGCTAAAGAGGAACTGCGAACAACACCGGTCTATCCCCACTCTGCCGCCTATGCGAGAGAACATGGGGAGCTGGAGCAGTACCGAGCTTTCAACAATGTAAATCTCCAATGCAAGGAGTCCATTGAAGCGGCGGTGCGGGAACACTTCGACGGAATGTATCTCAGTCACGATGCGGCAAAGGGTGTGATCGAGACCTATGGCATGGAGCGTGTGGCTTTGGTTCTGGCCAACACCGTCCAGCTTCAGGACTGGGATGGGCGCTACTCCCGACGCAATAAGGAATGGGCCAAGACTATTCCCAACGATAATCCCGAAACTGTCCGTTGTGGTTATGCCCTGAGCAGCCATCCTGCTGTGCTGGATGGTTTTATTGATCTGGTGCGAGAAAAACAGCAGCGCAGCCGTACTCAGGAAGAAAAACTACAACCGTCCCGTCCCTCTGTACGGGATAAGCTCAAGCAGGAACTGCCTGCCCATAAGCCTGCCGCCCCGAAGAAATGGGAGCCGGAGCGATAACTATGGCAAAGCGCAAGCGGGATGTTCCGGTTTTGTTTTGGGTGTCCGCAGAAGAATTGGAATTGATCCGTCAAAAGATGCAGCAATATGGAACAGAAAACCTGAGTGCCTATCTGCGGAAGATGGCTGTGGATGGCTATGTGGTGCAGCTGGATTTACCGGAGCTGAAAGAACTGGTTTCCCTTATGCGATATTCCAGCAACAACTTAAATCAGCTGACCCGCAAAGTGCATGAGACCGGACGGATTTATGATGCCGATCTGGAGGATATATCCCAGCGGCAGGAGCTGTTATGGGAGGGCGTGAAGGAAATCCTTACCCAGATTTCTAAACTTTCATAACAGGGATAGACACTCCATTTGCGGAGGGAGGAACGGCGTTTCTTCGCCGCACCTTCCTCCGCTTTTTCTTTTTGCCGGTATCCTTGTCTTTTGCCTGTCCATACCGGATAATATGAAATAGAATAGAAGTGTAGCAAAGGAGTGAAAACAGATGCTGACCTTTGAAAAAGTGTTGGAGATTTTTGCAGATTACCTGGCCGCAGATAAGACCATCGAAGTTTATATCAGCCGTCATGGATGTGTAAGGGTTGAGTTTGACCAGGACTTTCACTATTGCACCGGCGAGGTGTGCCATACTCCCAGGGAACTGTTTGATCTCTTATCCGATGATTACCGGACTTATCTGGAGATTGAACTGACCAAAGGCAGACGGGAACTGACAGAAGATGATGTAAAAGAAGCGGATACCCTGTGCAAACGGTATCTGGACCGCTGGAAGGAGGAATTGGGATGAAGATTTTGAAATGCCTGCTGATGATCGTAACTACGCCGGTCATTTTGGCGCTGACGCTTTTTGTCTGGATCTGCACGGGGCTGATCTACATATCCGGTCTGGTGCTTGGCCTGATCAGCACTGTAATTGCTCTGCTTGGCGTGGCTGTGCTGCTTACCTATTCTCCGCAGAACGGTGTGATCCTTTTAGTCATGGCATTTTTGATTAGCCCCATGGGGCTGCCGCTGGCTGCAATTTGGCTGCTGGGCAAGGTGCAGAGTTTGAAATTTGTGATTCAGGATTGGGTGTATGGGGAAATGATGTGAATATAATTTGGAATGAAAAGAAGCAGGACAATGGGAGATGAGACCCAATGTCCTGCTTCTCTGTTTATTCGGAACGAACTGTAATATATTTTTGATTGCGACTTTTAGGTTTATCGGGAATAGTCATTTCTAATTGCCCGGATTCTAAAAGCGGATTGATATGCTTCAAAGTGAAGTTTCTTAAATCTTTGAAGCCGCAAAATACTGCAAGCTCTTTCTTGGATTTTGGTGTTGTGCAAAAAGCCAAAATCTGTTTGGACACCGTTGATAGTTCAATAACTTGGTGGGTAACTTGGTGGATAACTTGGTGGGTATCACCCTCTAAGTTGTAGTTTACATTTTTCAAGATGACTCTGAAATCTGTCGCTGTTGAGGAAAATTCGGGCTTATATGCCTCTGTGTATCCAGGCAGCTTTTCGGTTTCACTGACGATTTTGCGTAGGCCACTTCCACGGCGTTCCATGTACTTCATGCGGTGGAACAGATCAGCAATCACAGGGTTTCGTCGCATGGAACGGATACTGTAAATATCGTATTCCTGAATTGAGCCGCCGCCAAACATACCGCCCGGAGATGTGATTTCCACCCGATCATCAAACATATCAATATGGATTTCGCTGCCAAGCACAATATAATCACGATGGATAAGCGCATTAACAAGAGCCTCTGTCACAGCTCGTTCAGCATAATCCGGCTTGTCTACACGATACTGTGCCTTTTTGACAAAACGGACTTTGGAATTATTGCGAATAAATTCACTGCCGCTGTTCAGTAAATAAATCAAATTTCCCTCGTATTCTTTATCGTCCAGCGCATCATCAAAGATAGAGCCTTTTTCCAAGCCATTCCACCGGGTACAGAACATACGGGAGTTATAAACCGTGTGCTGATCGGTCATGAGTTTTCCGGCATTGGTCAGGAGTCCATTTTTATCAGTCAAACCAAAGGAAACATAATCGGATGGCTCAAAGCGGAGACCGGTTCGTTCCAGATAGGTTGCTTCCAGAAGTGTAAAGCTGTAATCCTTTTTTACCGCGTCTGTTGTTAGGGTATCAAAGGACTGATTGGTTCCCTTTAAGATCAGTTCATTCACAATGTAATCCGGTGCAATTACGCTTTCATTTCCAACACGGATATATGCTTCCATCACTCCGTCTGCCTTGTAATAGTATGGGGTGCTGCGGCCAGGAGAAACATCCAGAGCCAACAGATTTTTACCATCTTCCTGCAATGGCTTTAAGATAAACTGTGGTAATGGTGTGATACGTTCTTTGATTAAGCGGCTGATCGCTTCGGCATCCTTTTGAACATCGGACAAGCCGATAGGCTCCCGGTCATCAGAGACTCCGAAAAACAGAGTGCCGCCGATCCCATTGGAAAAGGCACTGACACTTTTTAACCAGCTTTTTGGCTTTTTTGTTTCGAGAGCAACTTTGAAATCACATTCCGTTGCTTCGGCAATGAGCTGTTCTATCATAAAATCCCTCCTTTGAGGTTGTAGAATGTTCTTTTTTATTATACCCAGCGGAGAAAGTTATTGCAACGATAGAAGCAAAGAGGACTGTTAAAACGGTATAATAAGGTTATTCCGATTATTATTGGAGAGGTTGTCTGCATACTTGTACTCTTCGAGCAAAAGAATTATAATGTAGTCTGTGGAGGTATGCGGTATGGATTACATGACATTGAAAGAGGCAAGCGAAAAATGGGGCGTGACCCCACGATGGATAAACTATTACTGCACTGCGGGTCGCATCCCCGGTGCTGTAAAAATGGCGACGATTTGGCTGATTCCGAAAACTGCGGAAAAGCCGATTGATGGTCGGACAAAAAGAAGAAAGGGAGATAAGCATGAAAAAAATACTGCTGGTTGAAGATGACCCCAATATAGTGTCCTCCCTTACTTTATTTATGAAAAATGAAGGCTATCTGGTTGACAGCGCAAATGGACAACAAACTGCTTTACAGAAAATAGCTCAGGAACAATACGACATTATCCTTTTAGATATTTCGTTGAATGATGGAAATGGTTTTAGCACTTGCTCAGCAATTAAGAGCCAAAAAGACATTCCCATTATCTTTCTGACCGCAGATGATGATGAATTTAGTGTTGTTAGCGGTCTGGAATTGGGTGCAGATGATTATATTTGCAAGCCGTTCCGCCCAAGAGAATTATTGGCAAGAATCAACACTGTGTTGCGCAGAAAAAATGGAAAAAGTGAATTTCTGTCTTGTAAAGATATTACAGTTGATGTTCAAAAGGCGGTTGTCCGAAAAGGAAATACAGAGCTATTCCTTTCGGCATTAGAATACCGTTTGCTGTTGGTGTTTTTGCAGAATCCGGGTGTTGTATTTTCAAGGAAAAAACTACTTGAAATGATTTGGGATGTTACAGGTGATTTTATTAGTGACAACACATTGACTGTCTATATGAAAAGATTGCGAGATAAAATTGAAACAAATCCACAAGAGCCGGAAATTCTTTTGACTGTTCGCGGGCTTGGGTATAAGGCTGGTGAATAACATGGATTTTTTACGAAACAAGGAAGTTCGATTGCAAATAATGCTCTGTATTGGTGTGACGGTGATTGGGAGTGTTTTAAGCTATTTCTTTTGCATGAAGTTCTATTGGGTTACATTTTTAACTGGCTGCGCCATCACCGCTATTTCCCTTATATTCACATATCGCCGCTATATGAAGATTTCTTCTTTAAGTCAGGATATTGATAGACTATTACATGGTGAAGAAAGTATTCGTTTTGACGATTATGGTGAGGGAGAGTTAGCTGTTCTGGAAAATGAGATTTCAAAAATGACATTACGGCTTTTAGCGCAATCGGGACAGCTGCAAAAAGACAAAAAATATTTAGCGGATTCTTTGGCGGATATTTCCCACCAATTAAAGACACCGCTGACTTCTCTTGAAATATTGAATGCTGCGCTTTCACAAGAAGGTATTGACTTCGAACAGCAATCTTCACTATTGCATGAACAGTTATTACTGTTGTCACGTATGGAATGGCTGATTGACGTTTTATTAAAGCTGTCGCGTCTTGATGCAGGGACAATCAAATTCGAAAATAAGTCCTTTCCTGTGGAAAAATTAGTCCAGCAGGCAACAGCGCCATTTGATATCATGCTGGATATTAAAAATATTAAAATGGATATTTCAGATATAGAGGAAATTCAACTATACGGGGATATCAAGTGGCTTGCAGAAGCTTTGTCTAATGTTGTAAAAAATTGTATTGAATCTACTCCCGATGGAGGACAAGTAAAAATCAGCGCTGAAGAAAATGCCATGTATGTGAAATTGTGTGTTATCGATAGCGGAACAGGCATAGCGGAGGAAGATATTCCACACTTATTTGAGCGTTTCTATCGAGGTAAGAACTCCGGCAAAAACGGGGCAGGGATTGGCTTGGCCTTAGCAAAAGCGATTATCACGCAGCAGAACGGAAGGATTATCGCTGAAAACATAATGCCATGTGGGGCAAAATTTACAATTTTCTTTGACAGAGGGGTTGCATAATGCAATCCCTTTTTTGCAAAGTGACATTTTTGTAATGAAAGCGTAATAATAGAGTTATTTAAATTTGCTATGATTTCATCATTGTACGGAATTACTTTCAGCAGGAGGAAACAACAATGGAAATATTAAGAGTTGAAAATGTTTGCAAAACATACCACACAGGTGAAACCACAGTGAATGCCTTGACTGATATTTCATTTTCAGTGCAAAAAGGAGAATTTGTTGCAATAATTGGCGCATCTGGCTCTGGTAAATCCACTTTGCTCCATATTCTCGGCGGTATTGATCGTCCCACATCAGGCGAAGTAATTGTAGATGGTCAAAGTGTGTATGAACAAACGGAAGATCAACTTGCCGTGTTTCGCAGACGCCAAGTAGGACTGATTTACCAGTTCTATAACTTGATTCCGGTCTTGAATGTAGAGGAAAATATTACCCTGCCTATTAGGCTGGATGGGCGAAAAATAAATAAGAAGCGTTTAGCAGAATTGTTAGAGGTACTTGGCTTAACAAAGCGTAGAAAGCATTTGCCAAGTCAGCTTTCAGGCGGGCAGCAACAACGTGTGTCCATTGGTCGTGCGCTTATTAACGCTCCTGCAATTCTCTTAGCTGATGAACCTACGGGAAACCTGGATACACAAAACACACAAGAAATCATGCAACTTTTGAAAGCTTCTAATAAATCCTATCATCAAACGATTGTCCTGATTACCCATGACCGGGAAATCGCTTTACAAGCAGATCGGATTTTGGAAATACAGGATGGTCAGCTTGTCAGGGATGAGGTGATTCGCTGATGGAAACAATATTTACCCTTACATTAAGGACACTGCAACAAAACAAAAAGCGTGCATTTCTTACGATTTTCACGATCATTCTTTCGGTAGGTATGATGACTGCTGTCTTGTGTGGCGGCTGGTCCATGCTTCGCTTTTTGCAAGAGAAAGAAGCCGTATACGGTGGAGATTATGCGTATCGTATTGAACTCACCTCGCAGCAGCAAGCGGAAACTCTTATGCAAGGAAAGAATATAGAGAATGTGTCGTTGCTACGTTTCGCTGGAAGTAGTTTTTACGGAGAACCATCTAATAAAAATTTGCTTGCCATTGCAGAAATCAACGATGCATTTGTCGAAAATTTTTATCTGGAACAATATTTACTGGAAGGCCGTTACCCGTTCAATGAAAATGAAATTGTCTTAACGCAAGATTTTATTGACGATAATGGGCTTACATTCTCTGTTGGGGATACGATACAACTTTTACTTGGTACGCGAGTGTGGGACGAAATCGACACAGAGTTATATGGATTAGTAAATTATCTGGGTGATAGGGAAAGTTTTCACCCAGATACTGCGGAGCGGACATATACCATTGTTGGTATTGTATCTGAAATGAATGGGTCTAAAGTAGCCAGTGATTTTAACGCTTATATCGGAATTAGCAATAATGAAACTAATTTATCGGCATTTGTAAAGTGCAAGGATATTTCTAAGTCTATATACGCCGAAGCGGAAGAAAATGCAAAAGCAGTTGGTGGTATTGTGTCAGCATTCCATTCTGATTTGCTCATTTATCATGGTGTGACTGCGGGTAAGGGAGCTGTAAAGATGATTGCGGCTGTTGCTGTAGTTATTTTATTGCTAATGGCTGCTTGCTCTGCCATGATTAGCAATGTCCTTTCGATTTCTCTGCAGGAACGTATTAAGCAGCTTGGTATGCTTGCGAGTATCGGTGCAACAAGTAAACAGAAGAAAGCCAGCGTTACCATAGAAGCCTTTCTACTTGGCATAATTGGTATTCCATTGGGCCTGTTATTTGGTTTGGGTTTAACGGTTGTTGTTCTGGCAATGATACGGATTTCCTTTAAAGACACTTTTACTTTTGGAATGATTGAGCTAAAAACATATATTTATTGGCTCCCTTTTCTCCTGGGAGCAATTTCAGGTATTGGTTCTTTGTTTTTTGCTTGTAAAACTCCGGGAAAAATCGCTTCAAAAGTTACAGTAATCGATACATTGAAGCAAACCAACATTTATCAAGTAAAGCAAAAATGGATAACACATGGAAAACAAATGTCAATATTTTTTGGAATCTACGGATCGTTGGCTTCAAAAAATATCCATCGGAATCCGAAACGCTTTCGTGCGATAACGCTTTCTATTTTTTTAGCTGTGGTTCTTGGGTTATCCTTGTATAGTTTTTCGGATTTTATGCTTTTTCAAACATCTATGGATATGAAAGAAGATGGTTCAAGTTATACAGATGTTCAAGCTGCTGTTCCGTATAAAGATTTAGCAACTGCTGCGAAAGCAATTTCTGATGAGGGTATTTCAGCAGACATATCCTATCGTATTTCCCGATACATGACAGCTGCATTTGAGGAAGAAAATATCAATTCAGGTATGGCGGGATACTTTATAAATGGCAACTTTGCAGAATTATATGTTGTGGGTATTGATGAAGAACATTTTCGCGCTATTTGTAAAGAAAATGATTTGAATTATACAGGATATGATGGCAAACCAAATCACGGAATACTATTCAATCATGCAACTGGGAATTATGGTACGTCTCCAAATCGTGTTGTAGTTGGTTCTCCGTTTGTGCTTGAAAATGGGTGTAAAATCGAACTGGAATACGGCGACGATACAAATAAAACGGTCATTGTTCAAGATATTGTGAATGGAAATAATGCGAGTATTCAATCACAATTTGTTCAAGATAGAGCTGTCTTGATTGTTCCAATGTCTTTTTTTCAGTGGCTGCTGAATGATGATACCGTTATTGAACTTACCATTAACACAGCACAGCACGAAGAAGTTGCGGAGTGTTTAGCGGATACGGGATTTTTTCAAGTGGTTGATGTGGCAAGTACAACGGAAAATTCCCGCCAGACATATATGCTTCTCAAAATGATGGTTTGCATCTTCACGGTCTTAATGACAATGATTATTGGACTAAATGTATGCAATACGATTTCAAATACCATAGATGTCCGTAGAAGTGAGTTTGCAGTATTGCGATCTGTTGGCATGACATCTGGTGGTTTAAAGAAAATGTTACTTTTGGAATCTGTATTATATGGCATGAAGTCGCTGATATTTGCAATACCGATCAGCTTAATCATTCATTATGTCATGTATTCCATGATTTCGAAAGGAATGACCCCATTTGTGTTTTATATCAATTGGGGAGCATACGGAATCGCTGTTATTATGGTTGCACTTGTAGTAGTAACGGCAATGCTGTTTTCTTTGCGAAGTATTGAAAAGGTTGAAATTGTGAAAGAATTGAAAACTGGGAGCATGTAGTTCAAGACAATCGGGAATTAGGCACATCTCGTAAAATGAAAGGAAAGAAATGAAATGAACAAAAAACATATTACTCATGGCAAGTTGAAAGTATTTATGATATTATTTTTGGCTGTTATTTTGATTGTTCTGGTTGTAGTATGCGCCAAGAAAATTAAACTTTCTCAAAACGAAAAAAATATTATCGGCACATGGAAAAACAGCAATTCAGAAAATGTAATTACAGTTCAAGACAGTGACACTCTAATACTGTACAATGACATTCCTGAAGCAGGTTTATATCATGGTAATGCTTCTTATCATTTCAGTTACACAGATACTATCTGTGTAACACAGGATGACATCAGTGCGGAGTTTTGTGTTGATGTTGATGAAAATCAATTGATAATCTACTTTGCAGGTCAGGTATATTTAGTGTTGCAAAAATAGTAACAGCGCGTAAATCAATTTAAGTATGTAGCATCATAGTACATATCGGAAAGCGGGACTCTCACCAGCTTTCAGTTACCATCCGAAAATCCAAGGCAACGCCTATTCTGATTCTGGCTTCCCAATTTTGTCATGCGGAGCACATGTGGGTATTTCGGCAAGGCGCACACGCATACATTTGAGAGCTGTATTTGACAGAGAAGTTTCTGGCAAAGGCTCAGGCACTCATACAGTTATATTGCGAGCTGAAGAAGTAGCTGGAAATATGCTATACGCTGGCTTTCGGCAAAGACCTTGTGATTGAGCCATTATTCAGGTGAGTGATACTTTGTCATCGCTCATTTTGAAAGGGATGGACAAGAAAATAAAACAAACACAATATTTCTAATAATCTGCCGTACGACGGCAAAAGAAAAAAAGCCGTCGTACAGCAGAGGTATTTTCACACACCTAGGGTTATAGTATGATGAAAATTACAAAATAGAATACTATACCATTGCAAATCAGAAGCAAGCACGGTATAATATAGACAAAAAAACGAAGGCTACTGCAACGGTGCAAAAAATAGATTTTGGCTGTTTCCACAAGGAGCAGATTGAGAATCGTTATCCTCAGTGGCTGAAAACGCTGGTGTGCAGTGCATGGAGGAAGTTATTTAATAAGGCGAAAGGCCGCAGAAATGCGGCTTTTCTTAAACACACGAGTTAACCGAACCTAACTTGCAGATCTGCGCGTGCTGGTTAGAGTGGTCTAACTATAAAAGGGAGACGGCAATGCAAGATCACAAGAATTTCTGGGACAGAAATGCAGGTCTGTATGACTGCTTTATGCGAAAAGACAGGGCAGCATACGAAAAAATATATGAGCTGATCCGTCCGGTCGTGAAAGACAAAACAGTGCTGGAGCTGGCTACAGGAACGGGACTGATCGCCAAGCATATCGTAAAAGTAGCGGCATGCATTGAGGCGACGGACGCCTCTCCAAAAATGATTGCAGAAGCCAAGCGGGGAAATTGCTCTGCGAAGCTGCATTTTTCCGTGCAGGATATGTTTTCTTTGCCATACGCAGGCAATTCATTTGATGTGGTGATCGTATCCAACGCATTGCACATCGTGCCGCAGCCAGAGAAATCACTGCGAGAAATCAAACGGGTGCTGAAGGACGATGGTGTGTTGATCGCACCAACCTTTACTCATGCGGAAAATTCACTTAGAGGAAGGATCAAAGTCCATTTTATGAAATTGGCAGGATTCCCTCTGCATAGCAGGTGGACGAGTGAGGAGTATCTGAGTTTTCTGCGGCAGAACGGGTGGAGGGTGCGAAAAAGTGCTGTGCTGGAAGCGTCCTTCCCGCTGACCTATGTCGAATGTGTGAAATCGGAGGTGTGATATGTCATTCTTTGAAAACACCCGAAAGCCCGTAGGACTTGGCGGGAAGATCATGGTTGCCATGATGAACTTCGGACACAGCGCAATGGCAGCGTGGGGACTTCAATTTTTGCAGCCTGCCCCGGATGCCATGGTACTGGACTGCGGCTGCGGCGGTGGAGCGAACATTAAAACGCTGTTGAAACTGTGTCCCAAAGGCAGGGTGCAGGGCATCGACTACTCAGCCGTCAGCGTGGAAAAAGCGCGAAAAGTCAATGCCAGAGCCATTGCGGCAGGACGGTGCAACGTGCAACAGGCAAGCGTGACAGAGCTGCCGTTTGAAGCGGAGCAGTTCGATGTGGCGACCGCCTTTGAAACGGTCTACTTCTGGCCAGAGCTTGCACAGAATTTCAGAGAGGTCTATCGGGTGCTGAAGCCCGGCGGGATCTTTTTCATCTGCAATGAAGCAAACGGCGAAACAGCAAAAGATGACAAATGGACACAAATTATCAATGGTATGACCATCTACACGGACACTGCACTGAAAGCATATCTGGAGCAAGCAGGATTTTGTAAGATCCAGAGCCACAAAAACAAAAAGGGGTGGCTGTGCGTTACAGCGCGGAAATGAGAGGAAAAAAAGCCATGAGCATTTTTGCATCCATCCTGCGGGCAGTGTATAGACTCTCCGGAGTGAAAAAGTCTTTCACATTGCCAGAGAACGAACTGCGAAAGGAAATTGAAAAGCAGAACCGACATCGAGGCGTTTTTACGCCGACCGACCACAAGGCATATTATGAGACGATTACAGTCAACGGTTTTCCATGCCTGATCGTACGTGAAAATCCGAATCCGTCAAAGCGCGCCATCCTCTATTTCTTCGGCGGCGGTATGGTGATCGGCCCGGACAAGGGCGATCTGCCAGTCATGCGTAAGCTGTGCCGTGAGACCGGCTGCGATGTGTGGTTTCCGTTCTACCCGCTCTGCATGGAGCATTGTATCACCGAAACCTACGAAATGGTCTATGAATGCTACCGCAGAATGCTCGAATTGTACGGCGGTGGAAATGTCAGCACCTGTGGCTTTTCCTCCGGCGGCGCACTGGCTCTGGGAATCGCAGCGCACAATAATGCGCAGCCGGAGCCGTTGCCGCAGCCACGGCATATCGTTGCCGTATCACCCGGCGAAGTGCCATGGAACGATGGCGAAAAATCGCGGATGAAGGCATTGAATGAGAGAGACGTTTCCATCGATTATGCCTTTATGGTGACGGTGGAAAAGTTTATGCGGCATGGCTGTAAGAATGTGCCGGACTATATGCTCTCCGGCTCCCGGGGGGATTTTACCGGCGTTGGCGATATTCACTTCTTCTATTCTGCGGATGAGGTGCTATACGGTGCGCTGCCGGACTTTGAGGAGGCCTGCAAACGCGCTAAGGTTTCCTATACAGTGTCCGCCCGCCCGAAGATGGTGCATTGCTACTGTATGCTACCAATCTTCAAGGAGGCGCGCGAGGATTTCAAGAAAATTACGGATATTTTGAAAAAATGATGCCGGAGGCGGACATTACCTGTCTGGATTACTCGTCAGATATGATGAGACAGGCGCAGGAAAAGGCGAAGCGCCTACACCTGAAAATAACCTTCCGGCAGGGCGATGTGGGCGAACTTCCATATGAAGACGATATCTTTGACACCGTTTTGTCGCTGAACGGCTTTCATGCGTTCCCGGATAAAGAAGCCGCTTATCGGGAGGTTTTTCGGGTGCTGAAGCCCGGCGGTACCTTCTGCGGCTGCTTTTATGTGAGGGGTGAGCACAAGCGGACGGATTGGTTTGTCCGGCACATTTATGAAAAGACAGGATTTTTCACACCGCCCTATGATGCCTACGACGAATCGGACGACACCGAAGAAAATGCAAAGAGCGGTTTTCGGAAAGGAGTGGGAAGATGAAGGACAGCGAATTACAAATTGACCGTAGCTGCCATGTGCTGTATTCCAAACCCTGCAAAAAGGAAATTCTGGCGAAAATCACTCTGCACTATCCGGAGGTGGAGCGCAAGGCGGTCTGGGAGCAGGTGCAGCTGAGATACGCAGAGCTTCTTTCCAAGTGGCGCACCGACCTCGGCGGTAAAAAGAATTTTCACAACGGCACGGGCGGCACCTACGACTGCATCGCCATCATGTGCTTTTACGATGTGTGCCGAGATGTGACCACATTCCGTGAAATTGAAGAGATCGAAGAAAATCTGATCCTGCCGGCCTTCCGGAAGCTGCGTTTCGTTGACGCCAACAAGCCATTCTGGAAAAAGCTGATGTATCGGGCATTCAGTACCGCCCAAAAGCACTGTGACACATGGCATGATTACGAGATGGATGTTGCACCTTACGAAAACAGCAAGCCCATCTATTATGAATTTACGGCGTGTCCGGCGGCGGAATTTGCTAAGCGGTTCGGATTTGCGGACATTATGCCCGCCCTGTGCAATGTGGACTATGCGTCCATGGAACTGCTCCATGCAAAGCTCGTGCGGACGACCACCTGCGTGGACGGCTGCCGATGCGACTATACCATCTGCGGCGATAAGGATCCATACGTAAAGGAACATCCCGAATACCGGGATGAAAACGGATACAGGAGGAATAAGTAATGCTTTTACAGGTGATTCTGGAAGGTCTTGGGTTGGGGGCTTTGCTGGCTCTTGTCTGTGCTGTGGGCATCCGCAAGGGGGCTGTTGGGATGGTGCATCTCTACAGCCCGGCAGTGCAGCAGCGGTGCGTGAAGCTGGGACTTACGACACACGAGAAAATCAAGCGCAATTCTCAACTTTTCAAAGCTGTTTGCATTCCCGGCTATATTGGTTATGTGCTGGTCTGTGTCTATGGGATAAACGGTGCGAAAGGCTTTGCGGCGGGCTTCTGGCAGCTGCTTGTCATCTTGTCCGTTATGAATCTCATTGACCGCTTTTTGATCGATGGCTACTGGGTGGGGCACACGAACGCATGGACGATTCCCGGAACAGAAGATCTGAAGCCCTACATTACTGCAAAAGACAAGCAGAAAAAGTGGCTTTTCGGCACGGTGGGTATGGCAGGTATAGCAGCGGTGCTGGCGGTCCTTATGACGGCTTTTATTCACTGAGGAAAGGAGAGACAATGAAGTTTACGACATTGGGAAATCGGAATGCTCCCGCTGTTTTGTTTTTTCATGCAAGGGTCGGTGACGGCATGATGAAAATGCAGATCGTGAAGATCGGATTTGGAGGCAAGCAATGAAAATGAGCAAAGAAAAACGAGCACTCATCGCGGGTATGATTGGATGCCTTTTATATGTGATCGGCGACTTTTTATTTGCGGCGACCGGGAAAAGCCAAAGCACAGAATCCATTGGGCTGATGGTCAAGGTCGCCTATCTTGATATGGCAACATGGCGCATGGTGGTCAGCATCATCTGCGGTGTTCTCGGAACGGCACTCTATTACATCGGTTTTCACCAGATGTGGAAGCTTTTGAAGCAACGCCTCACCCAACCGAAGCAGCAGAAATGGGTCAAGCTGTTTCAAATCGCCTATCTCACCGGCACGGTCTGCTGGGGCTATGTTCATGCTATGTTCATGAATGTGGCGCTGATCTTCAAGTTTACCTTTGAGAAATACGGCGATATGCAGGCGGCAGCTGAAATTGCCAACAAGGTGTTTTACTGCAACGCCGCGCCGCTGCTGGCAGCATATATCCTGTGTGATGTACTTCTTTCCGTCGTGATGCTCGTTATGATCTGGAAAAGGATGCTCCCGCTGAAAAACACAGCACAGCGGATATTGGCATCCTTCTGCAACCCCATCGTTTTTACGGGGATTGTGGGAAATCTCTTCACGCTTCTGCCGTGGCCGCTGGATCAGATCGATCACGGCACGGAATCCGCCGGACACCTGCTGGTTTTGGTATTGGGGCTGGTGTTGCTGCGGGAGAAGGCAAAATGCGGAGAATGTAAGGAGGCAGTGCAATGAAATACATGGGTATGCCAATGGGAATGTGGGCGTTGTTTGCAGGCTCATTCCAAAAGCAGTTGACGGCGGTGTTCGGCTATGATGCCGATGCGGCACAAGCGATCACGAAAAAAGCAAAGCCGAAGTACAAGTCAATCATTGCAGACCTGCCGGAGTTTGAAAAATCGGACCGCTTCAAGATGAACATCGTCAACTGCGCAATGCTCGGCGCGTTCATTCTCTCCATGCCACAGCGCCCGGCGGTAGACCGCCTGACGGATTACTACGCAAAGGCGATGATGACAGCGCCCATGCAGTGGTTCTGCCGTAAGAGCGGAAAAAGCAAGTTCACCGCAAAGGATATCGCTGCCATGAAAGCCACTGCCGCTCTGAAAGCCGCCGACCGCAACCCCTATTCGTGGAACATGGAGTTTTACGAATACCCGGATGGCAGCGGCTACGAGGGACGCTTTACCAAGTGCGGCATCTGTGTGCTGATGAAGGAGCTGGGGCTGTACGACCTGACCCCTGCTTTGTGCCGTCTGGACTACACCATGAGCGAAGCGGGCGGCGTGACAAATTTTGTGCGGCAGTACACCCTTGCCTCCGGCGGGCCCTACTGCGACTGCGGATACAAAAAGAAAGGGTAACGGACGATGAAGAGGAAGGAAACCTATCTTTCCCGTGATTTCCGGGAGACTGCGGCACAGCGCTTTCCCGCGCGGGCAAAGGAACTGAACACCGCTTTCGATATGCGCCTGAGTGCGCTGCTGGCTGAAAATGCAGATGCAAGCAAGGAAAAGCAATACC
>ENA-OXEW01000515-OXEW01000515.1-human-gut-metagenome-genome-assembly--contig:-NODE-515-length-16598-cov-9.442483_pt1 | contig 16598 bp, 16 predicted proteins | sample MGYA00249363_ERZ652259 | MGnify/ENA primary metagenome ERZ652259 (study PRJEB26925, sample SAMN05826541) | human gut metagenome | biome: ENVO:2100002; feature: ENVO:00000062; material: ENVO:00002003...
TCGTGGGCTCGGAGATGTGTATAAGAGACAGGGTCTGGATGATCTCCAACACTTTCGATATCATCATGGCGGTGTTCGACGTGACTCAGCAGGTGGTGGCAAATTCCAGCGGCATCATCAGCGGCAACACAAGGGTCAACGATATCGGCTTGTCGATGCTGCAATCCAGCATGATGCAGATGGACGTAGGACCCCTGTTCGGGCTGTTCTTGCAGTCCTTCTTTATCGGCATCACCATGCGCATACTGTCCATTGTGATTTTCGTCATCGTCTACGGAAGAATGATTGAGATCTACATGATGGTCAGTCTGGCTCCGGTGCCCATGGCCACATGGGGTAACCACGAGCAATCCCATGTGGGACAGAACTATCTTCGTTCTCTGTTCGCGCTGGGATTTCAAGGTTTCCTGATTCTGATCTGCGTGGCGATCTACGCTGTTCTGCTCCAGAATGTTGCAATATCCGGGGATGCCATCAACTCGATCTGGAGCATCGTGGGGTACACGGTGCTGCTATGCTTTACGCTGTTCAAGACTGGTTCCGTCGCCCGAAGCATTCTGGGCGCACACTAAGGAGGTGGAATTTTGGCAGCTTATATTTCCGTGCCGCGCGATTTCAGCAAGGTGAAGTCCAAAGTAGCCTTCAACCTGACCGCCCGGCAGCTTATCTGTTTTGGTGCAGCGGCAGTCGTAGGGGTGCCGCTGTTTTTTGTTCTGCGGGACACCGCTGGCAATTCCGGTGCTACCCTCGGCATGATGGCGGTCATGCTACCCATGTTCTTTCTGGCCATGTATCAGAAGAACGGTCAGCCGGCTGAAAAGATCCTGCGGTACTACTTTCAGGCGCGCTTTGTTCGCCCGAAGGTGCGTCCGTACCAGACCCGCAATTACTATGCACTGCTTGTGAAGGGAGATGACGCCCATGATTCCGTTTCTGAAAAAGAATAAGGACGGCAAGAAGCCGCCCAAGTCCACGGTGCCCCGCACGGTACAGGAGAGCATTCCGTTCCAGCGGATGTTTGAGGACGGTACCTGCCGTGTCCGTCCCGGCTACTACACCCGCACCATCCAGTATCAGGATATCAACTATCAGTTGGCGCAGCAGGAGGATAAGACCGCCATTTTTGAGGAATGGTGCAGTTTTCTCAACTTTTTCGACAGCTCTATCCACTTTGAGCTGTCCTTTGTGAATACCGCCACCGATTCGGCAGACTTTGAAAAGTCCATCCGCATCCCGTACCAGCAGGATGGCTTTGACGATGTGCGCGCCGAGTACAGCCAGATGCTGCGGCAGCAGCTTTCCAAGGGCAACAACGGCTTGACAAAGACCAAGTTCCTGACCTACGGCATCGAGGGCGACAGCATGGCGCAGGTCAAACCTCGGCTGGAGCACATCCAGAACGACCTGATGAACAACTTTCACAGGTTGGGCGTTCTGGCAAAGCCGCTGGACGGTACGGAGCGCCTGCGGCTGATGCACGGGATGCTGAACATGGACGGTGCCAACAAGTTCCACTTCAACTGGAAAGACCTTGTAAAAAGCGGCCTTTCCGTAAAGGATGCCATTGCACCCACTGCACTGGCGTTTAAGAACAGCCGTACCTTTCAGATGGGCGGCATCTTCGGGGCGGTCAGCTTCCTGAATATCACGGCTTCTGACCTGAGTGACCAGTTGCTGAAGGATTTTCTGGACATGGATTCCAGCCAGATCGTTACCATGCACATCCAGTCTGTTGACCAGAACAAGGCCATCAAAACCATCAAGCACACCATCACCGAACTCGACCGCAGCAAGATCGAAGAGCAGAAAAAAGCTGTTCGCGCCGGATACGACATGGACGTGCTGCCGTCTGATTTGGCGACTTATGGGCGGGACGCAAAAGCCCTGCTGAAAGAATTGCAGAGTCAGAACGAGAGAATGTTTTTGGTGACGTTCCTTGTCCTGAACACCGGCAAGACTGAGCAGGAACTGGAAACCAACGTGTTTCAGGCGGTCAGCATTGCGCAGAAGCACAACTGCGAATTATGCCGCCTTGATTTTCAGCAGGAGCAGGGGCTGATGAGCAGCCTGCCGCTGGCAGACTGCCAGATCGAGATCCAGCGCGGCCTGACCACCAGCAGTACGGCAATTTTTGTGCCGTTTACCACGCAGGAACTGTTCGATAACGGCAAGGAAAGCCTGTATTATGGCTTGAACGCCTTGTCCAACAACCTGATTATGGTTGACCGCAAAAAGCTGAAGAACCCCAACGGTCTGATTCTGGGCACTCCCGGTTCCGGTAAATCCTTCAGCGCAAAGCGTGAGATCTGCAATGCGTTCCTCGTGACGGACGATGATATCATCATCTGCGACCCGGAAGCAGAGTACGCTCCGCTGGTGGAGCGTCTGCATGGGCAGGTCATCCACATCAGCCCTGCCAGCACCCAGTATATCAACCCTATGGACATCAACAGCAACTATTCGGAAGAGGATAACCCGCTGGCTTTGAAAGCCGACTTTGTACTGTCCCTGTGCGAACTGGTGGTGGGCGGCAAGGAGGGCTTGCAGCCAGTGGAAAAGACGGTCATTGACCGCTGCGTCCATGTGATCTATCGCAAGTATTTCGAGAACCCCACCCCGGAAAATATGCCGCTGTTGGAAGATCTGTACAACGCCCTGCTGACGCAAGATGAACCGGAAGCCCGCCATGTGGCGGCTGCGCTGGAAATCTACGTCAAGGGCAGTCTGAACATTTTCAACCACCACACCAACGTGGATATCAATAACCGCATCGTCTGTTTTGATATCAAACAGCTTGGCAAACAGCTGAAAAAGCTTGGGATGCTCATCGTGCAGGATGCCGTATGGGGACGTGTGACTGCCAACCGCAGTGCCGGAAAATCCACCCGGTACTATGCAGACGAATTCCACCTTTTGCTGAAAGAGGAGCAGACTGCCGCTTATTCTGTGGAGATTTGGAAGCGTTTCCGTAAGTGGGGCGGCATCCCGACAGCCCTGACGCAGAACGTCAAAGATCTGCTGGCAAGTCCCGAAGTATCGAATATTTTTGAGAACTCGGACTTTGTGTATATGCTCAATCAGGCCAACGGAGATCGACAGATTCTCGCAAAGCAGCTGAACATTTCGCCCCATCAGCTTTCCTATGTGACCCATTCCGGCGAGGGCGAAGGACTGCTGTTTTTCGGTAACGTGATCCTGCCCTTTGTCGATCATTTCCCGAAAGACCTTGAACTCTACCGCATCCTCACGACCAAACTCAACGAGATTTCGGAGGGCACACAGAAATGAGTAATCCGAAGCTGAACATCAAAGAGGAATCGTCCGCAAAAAAGACCCGTTCTCCCCCGAAGAAAGCGAGGGTGGAACAGTCGGTGCCCAGAAAGAAAAAACTGAAAACCGATGCAGATAAGGCTGCGGAAAGGGCGCAGCACCTGCGTTTTGGCAAAGCCGAGATCACCCCGGATGAAGCATCCCGCATGACAAAGCAGCAGAAACGTGCTATGTATGCCGCCGCTGCCGCCCGGTCTGCGGCACATCGGGAGATTGACCAGTACGAGGACGACAATGTGGGCACACAGGCTCTCAATGAAGGCGTGAAGTCCGAAGAAGCAGTCAGCGATTTCTCAAAGAATCGTTATGCAAGGAAGCTGAAAAAGAAAGCCAAGCTGCAAGCAAAGAAAAACACGCCTACTGCAAACTCTTCTGCGTTCGGGTCAGACAAGGCTCAAAGTGCAGAAGCAACCAGCAGTGAGGGCAACTCCAACTGGTTCTCCCGGTGGTGGCAGAAACAGGATATTCAGAAAAGCTACCGTGCCGCAACCCGGTCGGGCGGCACCGCTGCACAGACCGCAGGCGGCAAAGCGGCATCCAATGGCACCAATGCCGCAAAGTCCGGCATGGAGCAGGTCATCGACAAAGGAAGATCGGTGGTCAGCACCGCAGTCAACGGCATTGCCAATTTTGCAAAGAGCAACGCGCACGTTCTTTTGATCGTGGGCGTTTTTCTTTTGCTCCTGCTGCTGGTCATGTCAGCCTTTTCGTCCTGTTCCATTCTGTTCTCCGGCACCACGCAGGTATCCGGGCAGACCATTTATACCGCAGAGGACCGGGACATCCGGGGAGCCGAAACCGACTACAAGAAGCTGGAAAAGGAACTGGATAAAAAGATCAAGCGTACCCCCACCGACCACCCCGGCTATGACGAATACCGATACCATCTGGATGCTATTGAGCACGATCCTTGGCAGCTCACTTCGTTCTTGACTACTCTCTACGACGACTACACCCGCAGCGAGGTGCAGGCAAAACTCAAGGAGACGTTTGCCAAGCAATACAAGCTGACCACATGGGTGGAAGTCCAGACCCGGTACCGCACGGTAGTGATGATCGACATTTTTACTGGCATCCCCTACACCGTGCAAGTCCCCTATGAGTATCGAATTTTTCACACAAAGCTGGTGAATAAAGGGCTGGAGGTCGTTATCCGGGAGGAACTGGACAACGACCAGTGGAAACGCTATGAGATCTTTCAGGATACGTTGGGTGGTCGGCCATATCTGTTCAAAGGTGGACTGCCGCCCGGTGGCTCCGATGGCTCTGGCGCACCGGGCATTGATTATCAGGTTCCGGCAGAAGCCCTGACCAACAGCGAGTTTGCGGCCATCTACAAGGAAGCTCAAAAGTATGTGGGCACGCCCTATGTGTGGGGCGGCTCCACCCCGGAAACCGGGTTCGATTGCAGCGGCTACGTCTGCTGGGTGTACAACCAGAACGGCTACAATGTAGGGCGCACCACCGCCAACGGTCTGTGGAACAAGAGCCAGCATATTTCTGAAGCCGAAGCAAAGCCCGGAGACCTTGTTTTCTTCGAGGGAACGTATGATACGCCGGGGAAAAGTCATGTGGGCATCGTGCGTCCAGTAAGGACGATAGTAGAAGTAGAGAAAGGAGGCTGTGGCTAAGGTACTACCCCGCAAAGCAACGCGGGAATCCACCTGCTTTACCGAAAGTCGAAAGATGTACGGGAAAAGAGCACGGCAGGAAAGCGGTAAGTTGCCTAAAGACAATCGGGCACGACTGAACCGCAAGGATAAGTGAATATAAGGATAAAACTGAATTGTTTAAGGTGAGTTCCAAGCCCTCGTTACGTGTGGGCAAAGGAAAATTGTCTGAAACCTTTGGTACAGAGACCATAGGAAATAGAGTCCTTCCTATGGGTTGCTAATCCCCTGTACGGCACGTCGGAGAACCGATAGTAACGGAACGAAAGCATATCCGATAATTCACATTGACCTACTACTATCGTCAACTGGAGATTGTCTAAACCAGAACGCTTGAAAAAGCTATGTGTAATGCAGTAATGTGATAAATTTCAAAGCTATGCTAGAAAGATGACACTGAAAATCTGGCATGACAACGGAGCTTCTATAGTAGTCCGAGAATCCTGAATTGACAGGAAAAGCCGTAAAATCGGATGCGGGAAAGCCGCTCACATGGCGAAGAGAAGCAGTTTTTTGCGCATTAAAATCAGAAATTGATTAGAGAGGAAAGCCTCAATGAAATCAACAATGGAGATTTTAACAAAATTACAAGAAAATTCCCAAAAGAACCAAGATGAAGTGTTTACACGACTGTACCGCTATCTTTTGAGGCCGGATATTTACTTCATTGCCTACCAGCATCTTTACTCCAATAAGGGTGCAGGAACGAAGGGTGTGAATGATGATACGGCTGATGGATTTAGCGAGCAGTATGTGACAGCCATCATTGAAGCATTGAGAACAGGGTCATATGAACCCAAGCCGGTACGCAGAACCTATATTCAAAAGAAGAACGGTAAGCTGCGCCCGTTGGGACTTCCTGTATTCGCTGACAAGCTGGTGCAAGAAGCTATCCGTATGATTCTGGAAGCCATCTACGAGCCAATTTTCTCTATCTATTCCCACGGCTTTAGACCGGGCAGAAGCTGCCACACGGCACTTGCCATGATCAAGCATGAGTTTACCGGAGCAAAGTGGTTCATTGAGGGTGACATCAAGGGATGCTTTGATAATATCGACCATTCCACGCTGATTGATGTGCTGAACCGAAAAATCAAGGACGCTCGTTTTCTGAACCTGATTCGTATGTTTCTGAAAGCCGGCTATATGGAAGATTGGAACTTCCATGAAACCTATAGCGGATGCCCGCAGGGTGGAATCATCTCCCCGATTCTTGCAAACATTTATCTGAACGAACTGGACAGGTATATTATGCAGCTGAAGAAGGAATTTGACCACGGATACAATCCGAGAAACTTTACGGAAGAATACAACACGATAAGACACAAACGAGATGCACTGCATGAGAAAATCAAGAAAGCTGAAGGAACAATGCGGGAGCAGCTGATTGCTCAGCACAAGCAACTGACAAAGCAGTTGTTTCGGACACCTGCAAAAGCGTGTACCGATAAGCGATTGAAATATGTTCGCTATGCAGATGACTTTCTGATTGCAGTCAATGGGACAAGAGAGGAATGCGAAGCGATTAAGGCAAAACTCACGGATTTTGTCCGGGACACTCTGAAAATGGAGTTGAGTCAAGAAAAGACCCTTATTACGCACAGCAATACTCCTGCCCGATTCCTTGGTTTTGATGTTCGGGTGCGCAGGGATGCCAGTGTCAAACGCTCTGGAAAACGAAAAATGCGTACTATGAACAACAAAGTGGAACTCAATATTCCACTGAAAGATAAGGTGGAGACCTATTTACTGTCCCATAGCATCGCTGAAAGGGATGGAAAGAGGTTGATTCCTATTCATCGCCCAATTCTGCTGAACCGCACGGATTTGGAAATCGTAATGATTTATAATGCGGAACTCCGAGGACTCTGTAACTATTATGCCATTGCAAGCAACTTCAACAAGCTCGTTTACTTTGGTTATCTGATGGAATACAGCTGTCTGAAAACACTCGCAAACAAGCATCGCTCCCGAATTGCTAAGGTTCGTTATGAATACAGAGATGGGACTGGTGCATGGGGCGTTCCGTATGAAACCAAAAAGGGAAAACGCCGTATGATGTTCGCTAAGTACAGCGATTGCAAAGGCAAAGATTTGACGGAAAAAGTGCCCGATTTGGCGTATCGCTATTCGCACAACACAACCTCCTTCGAGGAACGTCTGAAGGCCAAAGTCTGTGAAGTCTGCGGCTGTACAGACAGCGATAGCTATGAAATCCACCATGTAAACAAGGTCAAAAACCTGAAAGGTAAAGCTGATTGGGAAAAAGTCATGCTGGCAAAGAGGCGCAAGACAATCGTTGTGTGCCACAAATGCCACATGAGAATTCATCATGGAACTAAAACGGAATAACTTTTGAAATGGAGCAAAAAATGGGGAGCCGTGTGCGTTGAGAGGCGCAAGCACGGTTCTGGGAGAGGTCTGTGCAAACCTGTCGTAGAAATACGATAAGGCGGCACTTTCCTACTCTACTACCTTGGAAACGGCATGATGGTGTCCGCCGGCGACCCCATAAAGTATGCCAATATTCATTCGCCCTACTGGCAGAAATATTTGTCCGGCTTTGGGCGGCTCTCAAAATGATTGGAGGAAGAAATGAGCGAAAAACTCGATAAGCTGCGCGCTTCTCTGGAAAAGGAAAGGGAGCGTCGCATTAAGATCAACACTCGCATTGAAAGCCTTGAACGGCGGATTCAGGAAGCAGAAGCTGCCGAGGTCAACGAGATGGTGCGCACCGCCAAGGTCACGCCGGAACAGCTTGCCGCCCTGCTGCGCCAGTCTGCAACTTCCACCCCGACCCCGGCTGCGCTGTCCGCAGTCGGTGCTACGTTCAACAAGGAGGAATCTGATAATGAAGATGATGAATAAGTTCTGTGCCCTGATGTTGTCGGTGGCACTGTGCGCTGGTATGGCGGCTCCTGCTTTTGCCTATGGCGGTGAGCCTACGGAGGAAGTGGAACAGCCTGTCCTGACTTCTACCATCGATGAAGAAGATGTGGTCACCGTGACCGATGAGGAATCTGGTGCACTGACCCCGGAGGGTAATCTGACGCTGGTGGATGATTACCATACCAGTTATTCGGATGGCTCTGGCCAGCAGTTCATCACGCTGGTGTCGAAGGCAGGCAATACCTTCTATCTGGTCATCGACCGCAACGACAAGGGGGAAAACACCGTTCATTTCATGAATCTTGTGGACGAAGCCGACCTTCTTTCCCTGATGGAAGATGAAGATGCCGATGCCTACACCGCTGAAAAAGAAGCGGCGGCGCAGGCAGAACAGGAGCGCAAACAGGCCGAGGAGGATGCGAAAAAGGCTGCGGAAGAAGCGGTGGCATCCGGTTCTGAACAGACTGGTGGCAACAAAGTTACGAAGTATGCTGCTACGTTCTTAGGCGTACTGGCACTGGTCGGTTTGGTTGCTGGCGGTGGCATTTACACCTTTATGAAGCAGAAGCAGAAAAAGCAGGCAGAAAAAGAAGCCCTTGACCCCGATGCAAACTACACTGAGGACAAGGGCGACTTTGAAATCCCTGTGGAGGATGAGCCGGAGGAGACCGGCGAAGAGGATAACGCAGAAGAATAATTCTATTGGCGGCGTTTGCCGCCTTACATATTGCAATCCGAAACAGATTGGAGGGATTCTTATCGCAAAATTGATCGTGGCGGAGAAACCGTCCGTCGCCATGTCCTATGCCAAAGTCCTCGGTGCCACCAGACGTCAGGACGGCTACCTTGAGGGCAACGGCTATCTGGTAAGCTGGTGCGTGGGGCACTTGGTGGAACTGGCACCGCCCAACATCTACGATGCCAAATACGTCAAGTGGAGCATCGCAGACTTGCCCATCCTGCCGCAAAAGTGGCAGTATCTGGTGTCAGCGTCCACCAAAAAGCAGTTCGGTATCCTGCAAAAGCTGATGAATCGCCCGGACGTAGACAGCATCGTGAACAGTTGCGATTCCGGACGTGAGGGAGAACTGATCTTCCGCTTAGTGTATCAGCAAGCCGGGTGCAAAAAGCCTGTTTCCCGCCTGTGGCTGTCCAGCATGGAGGAAAATGCCATCCGGGAAGGATTCGCCCATCTCAAACCGTCAACTGAATACGATGCGCTGTACAACGCAGCTCTGTGCCGGGAACGTGCCGACTGGATGGTCGGCATCAATGCGTCCCGGCTTTTTTCGTGCCTGTATGGTCAACCGCTGGCGGTAGGGCGTGTTATGACCCCGGTGCTTGCTATGACCGTAGTGCGGGAAGCTGCCATTGCCGCCTTTGTGCCGGAGAAATTCTACACGGTTGCCCTGACCCTTGCGGACGGCGGCACCGCATCCAGCAAGCGGTTTGCCCAGAAAGCGGATGCCGAACTGCTGCTTTCCAAATGCCGAAAGGAGGGGCGTGTCACGGTACAGAAGATGGAACGCAAGGAGAAATCCGAAAGCCCGCCGCAGCTCTATGACCTTACCGCATTGCAGCGGGATGCAAACCGTCTGTTGGGATTTACAGCGCAGCAGACCTTGGATTATGCCCAAAGTCTTTACGAAAAACGGCTCATCACCTACCCCCGCACGGACAGCCGCTTTTTGACGGAGGATATGGCAGCATCCCTTCCGGGGCTGGTGACGGACACGGGCAGGGCGTTTGCCGTGGAGGAGCCGATTCCCATCCATGTGCAGCAGGTCATCAATGGCGGCAAAGTCACCGACCACCATGCGCTGCTGCCTACGAAAAGCATGGCAAACGCAGATCTTGCCGCCCTCCCTGCCGGGGAGCGGAATGTCCTGCGGCTGATTGCCGCACGGCTGCTCTGTGCCGTGGGTGGGCCTTACTGCTATGCAGAAACCACCTTAACTACCATCTGCGCAGGCGAAAAATTCACCGCAAAAGGCAAAGTTGTGCTGTCCGAGGGATGGAAAGCCATGGAACGGAAAATGCTGGGCGAACTGTTGGGCAAGCAGAAAGAACCGGCTGTTCTGCCCGATGTGCAGGAGCAGAGCCAGTGCAGCGTTGCCGGTGTCGAACTGAAAGAGGGTCAAACGTCTCCGCCAAAGCATTTCACCGAGGACCTTCTACTTCATGCGATGGAAACCGCCAGTGCAGACAGTATGCCGGAGGGCGTAGAACGTCAGGGCATCGGCACCCCGGCAACGAGAGCCGCCACCATCGAAAAGCTGGTGCAGAAGGGCTTTCTGGAACGCAAGGGCACCAAGAAAACCAAGGTGCTGCTGCCCACGGATAAGGGAAAAGCCCTCATTACCGTAATGCCCGAAGAGATTCAGTCTGCGGATATGACGGCTGACTGGGAAGCGAAATTGCTACAAATCGAACGTAGCGAAATGGAGCCGAGTGAATTTATGACTGAGATCAATACGATGATTACCGAACTGGTAAAGAACACGGAAATGAAAAAAGGAGCGAATGCGCTTATGAAAAACAAAATTATTGGTGTCTGCCCGAATTGCGGTGCAAATGTTGTAGAGCGTGAAAAAGGCTGGTTCTGTGAATCCAACCCTTGCCGTTTCGTGCTGTGGAAGGACAATGCGTTCTTTAAGCGTCTGGGCAAGCGTCTGGACGCTCATGTGGCAGACAGGCTGCTGCGGGATGGCCGTGTCCGCCTGAAGGACTGCAAGAGCGCCAAGGGCAAGACCTATAATGCCACCGTGTTGCTGTCTTGTGAAGCCGATGGCCGCAGCAAGTTCAGTTTGGAATTTGAGAATGGTGGTTGTTGATGAAAGATGACGCCGTAATAAAGGACAACGAGGCGGTTTACCTCCTCAACGAGCAGACGTATCTGCATCTGCGGGAAAATCTCCAAGGTGTTGGGTACGAGGTCTTTGACAAAAACAGCCCGCTCCCGGTGGAGGAAGGGCAGATTCCACGGGAAGCTCTGGGCAACACCCAGCGGCGCATCGAGACCGCCCGTGCGTACTATCTGGCAGAGCATCCAGACGAGCCTGTGGGGAGGATACAGAATGTCGCTGTCACCACCTTGGAGAAGTTTCGCTCCGGGGTTCGGAAACGCCGAAATCTGGCCCCGCATTCTCTGCCGGAGAACGATGTGCGGTTCATTGACCCGATGTACAATGAGCTGTTTCGGGTGCCGGACGGTGGCGTTGTGCAGATGACCTACCCAGATGGGCACCAGCGTTCCGAGAAGGTTGAATATCTCGATGACTACCACATGAAGATCGGTTCCTCTGTGCAGCACATCTGCGAATTTGCAGAGCGCATGGCGCGCAGCCGTGCCATCGTGGAGCCGGAGCCGCTGACGCAGCAGAACTGCCGAGCATGGAATCTGGAATATGACTATTATCTCACCGTGCAAGCGGACGGCGGCGCATGGAATTATGCTCTCTATCAGGGCGACTGCTGCCTGTTGGAGCGTGGGAAAATTGATGCGCCTGAACTGATGATCGAAGAAGTGCGGGACGAAATTATGTACACCCACAACCTACGGAACAAGGACTGCATCCCACTCACGCAAGAGGAATTTGTGCAGAAACTCGCAGACCGAAACGAGATCCAGTCATACCGGATGAAGCAATTCCAGCAAAGCGGCCACGACTGTTATCTGGTCATGCAGCTGCAACAGGATGCAGACCCGACGCTCCACTTTGCCGCCATGCGCTATCTGAATAAGCAGAACATCGCTCCCTCCGTTGAGAATTACGAGATCCTGTACCGGGGCAACCTCCCGGAAGGAAAGCGCAGCGTTCCGCAAGCAGAGCTGCTGGAACAACTGTACCAGAAATTCAACTTTGCCCGCCCGACGGATTACCATGGGCACAGCCTGTCGGTCAGCGATGTGATCATGCTGAATCAGGATGGGAAGATTTCAGCACATTATGTGGACAGCATCGGCTTCAAGGAACTGCCGGGGTTTCTGGATAAAAAGCCGGAGCGCCTTTCTGTTCTGCAAAACCTCAAGGAGAAGTGCGATGCCCCGGAGTGCAATCCCACCGTCTGCCGGAAAGTGAGGGATGCGCATGAACTTTAACCATGAGGAACTGATGCTGATGATGCTCTACAACACCGGCACCCGGCTTGGGCTTATCCACGAGTTGCGGCTCATGCAGTGTTACCTGATGCCGGATGAAACTGCCCTGCGGGAACTGTCAGAGGGCGTTATCGAAAAGCTGAAACTGCTAACCGATGCAGAGTTTGCCGAACTGGAATTTTCACTGGACTGATTTTTGCCGCCTACGGGCGGCGTACATAAAGTATTTTGTTCTTCCAAAAGGTATGCTATAATCAAATCAGACAAAATTCCTCTCTTCAAGCGATTTCTCCGCAATTTTCCTGTGGCTCTGCTCGTATCAAAAATAAGGGACCGATTTTTAATTGTCAGAACGGAGGAACCATTATGGCAATCTTTGAAAAGACCATCCGAAACAAAAACTTTGACAAGCTGCTTCGGAAGCTGGAACAAGAAATCCCGGACAGCAGTTGGTCGGCAGATTTAGAGGCAGGCAGTGATTTCAAAGAGGGCGATGCCCGGTGCAGTGTCCGTGTATTTGAACGGTACAGCATGATAGGCGGCAACCGCCTGAGCCTGACGCTGACCCTGTTCCAGAATGGAGACAGTCCGATCCGCCTGTCTGCCATCACCGCAGGCGGCAGTCAGGCGGTGTTCTTCAAGGTGAACACCCTTGGAGAAGAATCTTTTCTGGACGATGTAAAGGACCTGCTGGAAGAAATTTTGGAGGAGTAAAATGTTTTTTGGATGGTTTGACGCTATATTCAGCTTCATTTTCCCAATCCTGTTCCTGCTTTTTATTGGAATGTTTTTCTTTGCTCTAATTTCAAATCTCCGCGCATGGAACAAAAACAACCACTCGCCGCGGCTTACCGTTCCGGCAACAGTGGTAGCAAAGCGCACCGATGTTTCGCATTCCAGCAGTGCCAATGCCGGAGATATGTCCGGTGCGCACGGATACGACACTAGCACATTTACATCGTACTATGTGACTTTTCAGGTGGAGAGCGGCGACCGGATGGAATTTGAAGTGGACGGAAGCGATTATGGTCTGCTCGTGCAGGGCGACATCGGAAAGCTGAGTTTTCAGGGCACCCGCTATCTTGGGTTTGAGCGGAGCTAAGTGTTTCTTACATTATATAGTATGGAGTGCTGTATGAACGATTTGTTTATCCAAGGGCTGACCATCGACTGGAACAGAGTTCGCCCATACAATTATGTTCGTCAGATTCCTGCCATCAGCGGAATCGACACTTTTACATTCCATAAGCCCATTACGTTCTTTGCTGGCGAAAACGGAAGCGGAAAATCCACGCTTCTGGAAGCAATCGCTGTTGCTTACGGCTTCAACGCGGAGGGTGGAACGAAGAACTATTCATTTTCTACATACAACTCCCATTCGGAACTATGTGAGGCTATGACGATTTCCAAAGGGTATCGCAGACCAAAGTTCGGGTATTTTCTCCGGGCAGAGAGCTTCTACAATGTAGCCACCAAGGAAATTGACTATTCCGATGACAATCACCCCTCCAAAGGCTATCACCAAAAATCACACGGTGAAAGTTTCCTCGCCATTGCGCAGGACTACATGGGTGCAGATGGGGTCTATATTTTTGACGAGCCGGAAGCTGCTCTATCCCCGCAGAGGCAGCTCACGTTACTGATCAACATTTATCGGTGTGCCCAAGAAGGGGCGCAATTCATTATCGTATCACATTCACCCATTCTCCTCGGAATGCCTGATGCTGAGATTTTTAGCTTCGACAATGGCACGATTCATCCTTGTCAGTATGAAGATACGGACAGCTACGTTATCACCAAAACATTTGTAAATAATCGGCAGCATTTTTTGAACCAGCTTCTGAACGAAGAAACGTAATGCCGGGAAAGGACATTCCATATGAATGATTCTACGTTGAAAGAACTTTGGCAGCAGGTCGCTGAAAAGAAAAGCTGCGAAGCAAAACAGAAAGAGCTGACCGCCCAGAGAGATACGCTTGCTGATCGTCTGAAAAAGCTGGAAAAATCCAAGCTGGCGGAACAGGCTGACGTGGACCGTCTGGAGGGACACAGCCTTGCCGCATTTTTCTATCAAGTGATTGGAAAAATGGATGAAAAGCTGGACAAAGAACGGCAGGAAGCCTATGCAGCCCGTGTCAAGTACGATGCGGCTCTCCATGACCTTTCTTCCGTTGATGCTGATTTAGCACAAATTCAAAATAGGTTGGCACGGCTGTCCGATTGCGAAAGGCAGTATCAAGCTGCTCTTTCCGAAAAAATCAAAAGCATCAAAGCATCTGCCCACCCTGCCGCACAGCTGGTTGCGGAAAGTGAAAGCCGTATTGCCGCACTGAAAGTCCAAAAACGGGAGCTGCTGGAGGCCATCAACGCAGGAAAGACCGCCCTGCATACGGTCAATGAAGTTCTGGAAACCCTCGACAATGCCGAGGGCTGGAGTACATGGGACGTGATGGGTGGTGGTCTGGGGGTGGATCTCGCCAAGTATGCGGAACTGGACGATGCGCAGGAACAAATCGAACAGCTTCAAGTGGAACTGCGGCGGTTCAAAACTGAACTTTCCGATGTTGAAATCGCCGCCGACCTTCAGGTTACGGTGGACAGCTTTCTAAAATTTGCGGATTTCTTCTTTGACGGGCTCTTTGCAGACTGGGCAGTTCTGGATCACATCAATCAGGCACAGAGCAGAGTAGAGAATACCAAAGGTCAAATCAAGCGAGTCCTTGCACTTCTAAAAAAGATGCGCGAAGATGTTGATGTCCAAATCGCTGATGAAAAAGAGAAGCAGGAGCAGCTTGCAGTGGAAACCGAGCTGTAGGGTTGGAGTGTCTGTGTATGAAACGAAAAATCACAAAGATTTTGGATGTTGCTATTCATTCCATAAATCTTATTCTTATCAATTATGCGCTATCGAATATGATGGCTCTTTTTCGGAGCAGCCTCCTCTACATTTTGTTTTTCACCTCTGAAATGTGGGTCTTTGTCCAATACCGAAAAAGTATTGAAGAATTGAGCGACAGTAAAGCTCTTGCAAATCTTCTGCTGATAATCTGTGTTGCTATCGAAATCGGGCTTTTGTATTTCTTTGGGATTGTTTCTGGCGAACTGATTCCATTTGAGATCAAGTGGTGAAATCAAATCTTTTAGTGTGCTATTGGTTAGGAGACGCTGATATGAAATGTCCTATTTGTGGAGAAGAAATGCTTGCGGGAGGATTGATTTCCGCTGGTATCTCAGTTGGGTGGGTTCCAAAAGACGAGTTTGATAAAAAAGGACTTAGAAGAATTTCCTATCAGGAATGGCACAGTATTGGTAATTCCAGCATTTTATTAGGACAGACAAAGATACCAAACGCTTTTCTATGCAAAAATTGCAATAAAATCATTGGCGTGTTTGATGTTCGCAAAACATTTTCTCATTATGAAGCTGTAACTTTATAGATTAAGGAGATGAATTTTCATGAGTTATGGATGGGCAGCGATTTTCACCGTGGGAGCATGGCTTGTCGGAGGTTTCCTTGATGGTCTTTTGGGTTCTGGTGCCCTCGGTCTGAACACTTTGTTCGCAATTATTGCAATGGGCTGCTGCATCATGAAGTTTATAAGGGATAGCGGCACCTGATAATCAAACTATTACATACCCTCTGCGGGCAACCCCAAAACGGTTGCCCGCTCTTTTTATACCCTAAAAACTAAAGAAGGAGGCTAAAATGCCAAGCAAAACCGAAGAATATCTTGCCCTTGCCCAGCGCACGGCAAACGGTCTGACACGGTACTGGGAAAGCTGGACGGACTACCTGACCACAGCATCCCGGCTGTACAAGTACAGTTTCCCGGACCAGTTGATGATCTACGCTCAGCGACCCGATGCCACAGCCTGCGCCGATTACGACATCTGGAACAACCGCATGAACCGGTATGTCCGGCGTGGCTCCAAGGGCATCGCCCTGTTGGACGAATCCAGCGGATACCCGCGTCTGCACTATGTGTTTGATGTGTCGGACACCGGAGTACGGCGCAATTCTCGCGACCCGGAACGATGGGAAATGAATGACGACCTTTTCAAGCCGGTGTCTGAGATGCTGACCGCAGAATACGGCATCAGCCATGAACGGCTCAGCCAGCAGCTCGTAAATATTGCGGAGAAGCTGGTGAACGATTATTGGGACAACAACAGCGGCGACATCCTCAACATCGTTGACGGCTCTTTCTTTGATGATTATGATAGTAGCGGAAAGGAACTTCAGTTCAAGGCCGCTGCGACAATGAGCGTCACCTACACTCTATTAGAACGATGCGGGTTTGAACCGGAAGGCTACTTTGACAAGGATGACTTTCAGGCCATCCACACCTTTTCCACACCCGATGCAGTCTATGCGCTGGGTGCCGCTACCAGCGACATCAGCCGCGAGGTCTTACGCAAAATCGAGCGGACGGTGAAAACCACGACCCGCCGCCGAAACGTAGAAAGGATGGAAGAATATGAGCAGCAGTCTGAATTACACGAAGATCGGGGATTACCAGCTCCCGAACCTGACCCTCAGCCAGCCGAAGACCCCGCTGGGCAAGTACGGCAGGATGCGCCTGAACTTTCTGAAACAGCAGCACCCG
>ENA-OXEW01000543-OXEW01000543.1-human-gut-metagenome-genome-assembly--contig:-NODE-543-length-15572-cov-8.629568_pt1 | contig 15572 bp, 8 predicted proteins | sample MGYA00249363_ERZ652259 | MGnify/ENA primary metagenome ERZ652259 (study PRJEB26925, sample SAMN05826541) | human gut metagenome | biome: ENVO:2100002; feature: ENVO:00000062; material: ENVO:00002003...
GGGCTCGGAGATGTGTATAAGAGACAGCTCCCGCGCCAGTGGTGTCCACCGCCGCCACCTTGGGGCTGCGGGCATGGGCGCTGGCGGTGCGGGTATAGGCGCGGGCACCCTTGCTGCCGCAGGTGTACAGTACCAGCTGCACATCTCCGGTAAAGAGCGCGGGCAGCGCGGCTTCAATATCCTCCGTGCCGGTGAGGAAGAGCAGCTCCTCGTCCGAAAGCTTCAGGATATGGGTCAGGGGAAGAAACTGCCACACGGTCTGGCGCAGCTGCTCCCGGTCCGGCCAGAGGGGGAAGCGGAGATTGGGGTCAAAGCTGAGGATGGCACCCGCCTCCCGCGCGGCAGTGATGGCAGCCAGATGGGCGTAGCGCATGGGGCTGTCCACCAGCGAGACGCTGCAAAAATGCAGGGCAAAGGCCTGCGAGAACCAGCCCGGATCGATCTGCTCCGGGGCGTACAGCAGGTCTGCGGAGGGCTTGCGGCAGAAGCTGAAGGTGCGCTCGCCGTTTTCCGCTAAGCTGACGAAGGCCAGCGCGGTGCTGGCTTTACTGGTAAATTCCAGATGGGAAAGCTCCACGCCGCATCCAGCCAGCGCCCGGGCGATCTTGTGACCAAAGGGGTCGTCGCCCAGCTGGCTCAGCAGCGCACTGCGCCCGCCCAGCCGGGCAGCGGCGGCACAGACATTGGCCGGAGCGCCGCCCACCCGGGGGCTGAAGGCGGGTACTTCGTCAAAGCTGCACCCCACCCGGGAGGGGATCATATCGATCAGCGCTTCGCCGATGGAAAATAAGATCCTGTCGGACATAGGGCTTCTTCCTTTCTGCATACAGGTGTGCCGCAAGGTGCGGCAGTGTTCAGTATACACCCGCAGGGCGCTGTGCGCAACTGCTTCTTTTATACGGTAATGGGCGGGTTTTGCGGTTGACTTGCAGCGGCAGATATGCTACAATTTCCAGACGTATGCAACAACAGGGAAAAAGGAAAAAGTGTATGGATCTGACAAAACAGTTCTTTAAATATGTCTCGCAGAATATTTTCGGCCTGCTGGGCACTTCGTGCTATATTCTGGCCGATACCTATTTTATTGCGCAGGCTGCCGGCACAGACGGCGTTACCCTGCTCAACCTCTGCCTGCCCATCTACAACTTTATTTTTGCCATTGGCTCCATGATCGCGCTGGGCTCGGCCACCCGGTACGCCATTGCCAAGGCGCAGAACGATGCCCGGGGGCAGCGGTATTTCTCCAACGCCATCCTGTGCGCCGTACTGGCGTCTATCCCGTGGATGCTGGCGGGTGTTTTTGCGCCCGGGGCGCTGCTGCGGCTCATGGGCGGCGATGCGGGCATCGTGGCACTGGGCATCCCCTACGCCCGCATTTTTCTGCTGTTCACCCCGTTTTTTATGTGCAACTACATCGTGTCGGCCTTTGTCCGCAACGACGGCGACCCCTCCCTTGCCATGGTGGCGACGTTGAGCGGCAGTCTGTTCAATGTGGTGTTCGACTATATCTTCATGTTCCCCCTAGGGCTGGGGCTGGCCGGTGCGGCGCTGGCAACGGCGGTGTCGCCTATCCTCAGCATCGCCATTTGCAGCCGCCACTTCTTTAAAAAGGAGAACACCCTGCAATTCGTGCGGCAGCTGCCCTCGGCAAGGCTGCTGGGGCAGAGCTGTCAGCTGGGCATCTCCGGCTTTGTGGGCGAGCTTTCCTCCGGCGTGACCACCACGGTGTTCAACTTTCTGCTGCTGGGTCTGGCGGGCAACGTGGGCGTAGCGGCCTACGGCGTGGTGGCAAACTTTGCGCTGGTGGCTACCGCCATCTTCAACGGCGTGGCGCAGGGCGCACAGCCGCTGGTGAGCCGCTGCTACGGTCAGAACGACCACGCCGGGGCGCGGAAACTGCTGCTGCTGGGCAGCGGCACCGTGCTGGTGCTGGCGGCGGTGCTGTACGCCGCAGTGTTCGGCCTGACCGATCCCTTTGTAAGCTGGTTCAACAGCGAGAACTCGGTGCAGATGGCGCAGTACGCCCACACCGGGATGCGGATGTACTTTGTGGGCTACTTCTTTGCGGGCTTCAACATCATGGCGGCGGGCTATCTGAGCGCCGTGAACCGCCCGGCGGAGGCTTCCATCACCTCCATCTGCCGGGGCATGGTGGCCATCGTGGCCTGTTCGCTGGTGCTCAGCGCGGTGTTTGGGATGCCGGGCGTATGGGCGGCATTCCCGGCTTCGGAACTGCTCACCGCGCTGCTGACCCTGTTTCTGCTGCGCAGAAAAGAGAGCGGAAAAGCTTAAATATACATCTCCTGTTCCCGCATGGTCTCCTCGGGTGTAAGCCCGGCCTGTGCGGCGCGACCGGTCAGTGCCCGCCATTGTGCAGGGGACTGGCCGGTTTCTTTTTTGAATACCCGGCACAGGTAGTTGGCCCCGGAAAAGCCGCACAGGCTTGCCACCACGTCCAGCGTGTACTCCCGGTGCAGCAGCAGCCGCTGTGCGGCTTCGATGCGCACGGTGGTCAGGTACTTGCCCGGCGGCACGCCTACGGCGGCGGTAAAGGTGCGCACCAGATGGCTTTTGGAGACGCCCAGCCGCTCGCTGAGCTCCTCCACGCCGTACAGCCCGGCATAGTTGGCGCGGATATCCTCAATGGCGGCCTGCACCAGCGGCGGCAGGGCTGGCGCGGCGCTGTCGGCATCCGCCAACTCACACAGCAGGGCAAAGGCCAGCTGGCTGCGGGCACGGCTGTGGGTGGGCTTTTCCTCGGCAAGCCGCCCCATCAGCTCAGCGGCGGCAGGGCAGGTCTCGCCTTTGGCAAGGTAGGGCAGCTCCCGCAGGCCGTTTAAAAACTGCGTGCTGGCCTGTCCGGTCAGCTGGACGCACAACAGGTGGCAGTTGTCCTCCGGGGTCAGGGTGAGCGGGGCACGGCTCAAGATCAGATGCCCCGCCGCAGCGGACTGCGGCGGCAGCACCAGCACAGAGCCGGCGGGCGCGGCAGACGCCCCGGGCAGGGAAGCCGTGCATCTGCCGCTGGAAACAAGGCAGACCCACAGCCCCTCGCCGGTCAGGGTGCGGGGCGCGGAAAGCTGCACATCCAGCAGCGCAGCCGGTGCGGCGATGGTGTTCCAGTCAAACAGCAATATCTGACACCTCTAATCAATAAAATGCTATTTTATATCACAAAATTATCTGTTATTATAGTACCAACGAAACAACACGCCGTCAAGGGCGTGAAACACCAAATATTTACGGAGGATAACGATTATGGCTTCCATTAGCTGCCAGCACATCTACAAGATCTATCCGGGCGCAACTGCCCCGTCTGTTACCGACTTCAACTTGGAGATCCAGGATAAGGAATTCATCATCTTCGTCGGCCCTTCTGGCTGCGGCAAGTCCACCACCCTGCGTATGATCGCCGGTCTGGAGGAGATCTCCAAGGGCGAGATGTACATCGGCGGCCGTCTGATCAACGACGTTCCCCCGAAGGATCGTGATATCGCCATGGTGTTCCAGAGCTACGCTCTGTACCCCCACATGACCGTTTACAAGAACATCGCTTTCGGTCTGGAACTGCGCAAGACCCCGAAGGACGAGATCGACAAGCGCGTGCACGAGGCTGCTAAGATCCTGGAGATCGAGCACCTGCTGGACCGCAAGCCCAAGGCTCTGTCCGGTGGTCAGCGTCAGCGTGTTGCTCTGGGTCGTGCAATGGTTCGTAACCCGGCAGTCTTCCTGCTGGACGAGCCCCTGTCCAACCTGGATGCTAAGCTGCGTACCTCCATGCGTACCGAGATCATCAAGCTGCACAAGAAGCTGGCTACCACCTTCATCTACGTTACCCACGACCAGACCGAGGCTATGACCATGGGCGACCGTATCGTTGTCATGAAGGACGGCATCATCCAGCAGGTCGATACCCCGCAGAACCTGTACGATATGCCCTGCAATATGTTCGTTGCAGGCTTCATCGGCAGCCCCCAGATGAACTTCCTGGACGGCACCCTGATCAAGAAGGGCGATCTGTACGGTGTTGATCTGGGCGGCGACGTGATCCCCCTGCCCAAGGAAAAGACCGCCGACGGCAAGCTGGATTCCTACGTTGGCAAGAAGATCAAGATGGGCGTCCGTCCCGAGGATATCGACGACGAGCCCGAGTTTATGGCAAAGCACACCGACTGCCAGCTGGATGCTCAGGTCGATGTTTCCGAAATGATGGGCGCTGAGATCTACCTGTATCTGGAGTACAAGGGCAACAAGATGACCGCCCGCGTTGCTCCCACCTCCAAGGCTCGCAACGGAGACACCGTCCGCGTCGCTTTCGATCCCCACAAGATCCACCTGTTCGACATCGAGACCGAGCTGACCATCCTGAACTAAGACTTAGCAAAGATCATTTTTGATCCTCCTATCATACGAAAGACCGCCGAAGGGAAACCGTCGGCGGTCTTTTGTTTCGGTGCAGCCTGCCTGCCCCAAAACCTTGCGCTGTCCTCTTGACAATCGGTGCGGGCACGGTTAAAATATGTACTGTATCAAACAGTTTCACATCGAACAACTTGAACAGAGGAAAAACATTATGTGTACACAGCACCCTATTGAAGAGCACTGCAAGCTGGACCCGCCGTGGGATGGGCCGCAGGTCATTCCCGCCCAGCTGCGCCGGGTGGATAACCTGATCTTCCGCAGGCTGAACCAGTTTTCCCGCGCCAACGGGGTAGAGCAGACCACCCCCATGCACGGGTGGATCATCGAGTATCTCTACCGCCACCGGGACGAGCCGGTGTTCCAGCGGGACATCGAGCGGGAGTTTTCCATCACCCGCTCCACCGTGACCAACATTTTGCAGCTGATGGAGCGCAAGGGCTACATCCAGCGGCTGAACGTGCCGCAGGATGCCCGGCTCAAGCAGCTGGTTTTGACCGAGGAGGGCATCCAACGGCACGAAAAGACCCTGCTTTCCTTCCACCAGACCGACGATTATGTGGCCGGACTGCTGACCGAGGAGGAGAACGCAGAGCTGCTGCGGCTGCTGAACAAGCTGCGGGAGGCGTTAAAATAACGACCTTTTCCGTCAAAGCGCCGAAAAAAGGCTTGTTAGATTAGTAATTATGAACATTTTACGAAACGTCTTGACATTTAAATTGTTTTGTATAAAATTGTTTTGTAACAAACAAATAAATTCAAACAGGAGGGAACTCAGATGATCAAAAAGCTTGTGTCGCATCTGGGCGAGTATAAAGCCGCCTCGATCAAGACACCGCTCTTTGCGGCTCTGGAAGCCATTATGGATGTGCTGCTGCCCACCATCATGGCCTTTATCATCGACCAGGGCATTGAAAAGGGCGATATGAACGCCATCATCCGCTATGGCCTGCTTACCTTTCTGGTGGCAGCCATTGCGCTGGTGCTGGGCGTGCTGGCGGGCAAATACGCCGCCGAGGCATCCACCGGCTTTGCCGGAAATCTGCGCGATGCCATGTATGAAAATATCCAGCATTATTCTTTTTCCAACATCGACAAATTCTCCACGGCAGGTCTTGTCACCCGCATGACCACCGACGTGACCAACGTGCAGAACGCCTTCCAGATGATTTTGCGGATGTGCGTGCGCGCTCCGGTGCATCTGGTGTTTGCCATGTTCATGGCCGTGGTCATCGGCGGCCCGCTGTCGCTGGTGTTCGTGGTGGCGGTGGTTTTTCTGGTGGCGGTGCTGGCTGCCATTATGATCCCCACCTTCCACATCTTTGACCGGGTGTTCAAGAACTATGATAACCTCAACGCCTCGGTGCAGGAGAACGTTTCTGCCATCCGCGTGGTCAAGAGCTTTGTGCGCGAGGGCTTTGAAAACGAAAAATACACTGCCGCCTGCGAGAGCCTGTATAAGCAGTTCGTCAACGCGGAAAGCCGCCTGAGCTTCAATAACCCCGCCATGCTGGTGGCAGTGTACGGCTGCAACATCGCGCTGAGCTGGTTCGGCGCAAAGTATGTGCTGCACGGTGCCATTACCACCGGCCAGCTGAATGCCCTGTTCGGCTATATCATGAACATCCTCATGGCACTGATGATGCTGAGCATGGCCTTTGTCATGATCGCCATGTCCGCCGCCTCTGCCAAGCGTATCGTGGAGGTGCTGGACGAGCACACCGACCTGCCCCCGGCAAAGCAGCCGGTGCAGCAGGTAGCAGACGGCAGCATCCAGTTTGACCATGTTACCTTCAAGTATAAGCACGGCAGCGGCCAGCCGGTGCTGAACGATATCAGCTTTACCATCCAACCCGGCGAGACGCTGGGCATCATCGGCGGCACCGGCAGTGCAAAATCCAGTCTGGTGCAGCTGATCCCCCGTCTGTACGATGCCGAGAGCGGCACCGTGCGGGTGGGCGGCGTGGACGTGCGGGATTATAACCTTGACGTGCTGCGCCGCGAGGTCTCCATGGTGCTGCAGAAGAACGTGCTGTTCAGCGGCACCATTCTGGACAACCTCCGCTGGGGCGATGCCAACGCCACCGAGGAAGAGTGCATCCGCATGGCAAAGCTGGCCTGCGCGGATGAATTCATCCAGCGCTTCCCGGATAAGTACAATACATGGATCGAGCAGGGCGGCTCCAACGTGTCCGGCGGCCAGAAGCAGCGCCTGACCATCGCCCGCGCCCTGCTGCGCAAGCCCAAAGTGCTGATCCTTGATGACTCCACCAGCGCCGTGGACACCGCGACCGATGCCAAGATCCGCAAGGCCTTCCGGGAAGAGATCCCCGGCACGACCAAAATCATCATTGCACAGCGTATCTCCTCGGTGCAGGATGCAGACCGCATTCTGGTGCTGGATAACGGCCAGATCAACGGTCTGGGCACCCATGCGGAGCTGCTGGCGACCAACGCCATCTATCAGGAGGTCTACAACAGCCAGACGCAGGGCGGCGGCGATTTTGACAAGCAGGGAGGTGCGCAGTAATGGCAGTAAAAGAAGTACATGGCCCCGGCCCGCGGGGCGCACGGGGGCCGCGCCCCAAGGTGGAAAACCCGGGCAAGCTGCTGAAGCGCATTATGGATGAGGTGTTCCGCAACTATCTGCCCCACTGCATCCTTGTGCTGATCTGCATTGTGGTCAGCGCGCTGGCCAATGTGCAGGCCAGCCTGTTCTTGCAGACTTTGATGGACGATTACATCGTGCCCATGACCCGCCAGCAGGACCCCAGCTTTGCACCGCTGGCCGGTGCACTGGTGCGGATGTGCTGCATCTACCTTGTGGGCATTCTGGCCGCATGGGCCAACGCCCGCATCATGGTCAACGTAACGCAGGGCACGCTGCGCAATCTGCGCACCAAGCTGTTCACCCACATGGAAAGCCTGCCCATCCGGTATTTTGACACCCATCCCCACGGCGATATCATGTCCGTGTACACCAACGATGTGGATACCCTGCGCCAGATGCTCAGCCAGAGCATCCCGCAGCTGGTGTCCAGCGTCATCACCATCGTGTCGGTGTTCTTCAGTATGTGTATGCTCAGCTGGCAGCTGACCATCGTTACCATGCTCATGGTGGCGCTGATGCTGTTCTGCTCCAAGCAGATCGCAAAAAGCTCTTCCAAGTACTTCATCCAGCAGCAGCGGGATCTGGGCAAGGTGAACGGCTACATCGAGGAGATGATGGAAGGCCAGAAGGTGGTCAAGGTGTTCACCCACGAGCAGCAGACCCTTGCCGGCTTCCGTGAGTTGAACGACCAGCTGAAGGAAAGCGCCAAGCAGGCCAACGCCTTCTCCAACATTATGATGCCGGTCAACGCCCAGCTGGGCAACATCAGCTATGCCATCTGCGCACTGACTGGTGCAGCCATGGCTGTGGGCGGCGTTAGCGGCATGACCCTTGGCACCGTGGTGGCTTTCCTCAGCCTGAACAAGGGCTTCAATATGCCCATCAGTCAGGTGTCCATGCAGGCCAACAGCGTCATCATGGCACTGGCCGGTGCCGAGCGCATCTTCAAGATGATGGACGAGCCCAGCGAGACCGACGAGGGCTATGTGACGCTGGTGAACGCCAAGTACGACCGCAACGACCAGCTGGTGGAGACGAACGAGCGCACCGGCATCTGGGCGTGGAAGCACCCCCACCACGATGGCACTACCACCTACCACAAGCTGGCGGGCGATATCACCTTTACGGACGTGGACTTTGGCTATGTGCCGGAAAAGACGGTGCTGCACGACATCAACCTGTACGGCCGTCCGGGGCAGAAGATCGCCTTTGTCGGCTCTACCGGTGCGGGCAAGACTACCATCACCAACCTGATCAACCGTTTCTACGATATTCAGGAGGGCAAGATCCGCTATGACGGCATCAACATCCATAAGATCAAAAAAGCCGACCTGCGCCGCTCACTGGGCATCGTGCTGCAGGACACCCACCTGTTTACCGGCACGGTGATGGAGAACATCCGCTACGGACGGCTGGAGGCCACCGATGAGGAGTGCATCGCCGCCGCCCGTCTTGCCAACGCCGACGGCTTTATCAAGCGTCTGCCGGAGGGCTATAACACCATGCTGACCGGCGATGGCGCCAACCTCTCACAGGGACAGCGCCAGCTGCTTGCCATTGCCCGCGCAGCCGTGGCAGACCCGCCGGTGCTGATTTTGGACGAGGCGACCTCCTCCATTGATACCCGCACCGAAGCGCTGGTGCAGCGCGGCATGGACGGCCTGATGTACGGCCGCACCAGCTTTGTCATCGCGCACCGCCTGTCCACCGTCCGCAATGCAGACTGCATCGTGGTGCTGGAGCAGGGCCGCATCATCGAGCGCGGCAGCCACGATGAATTGATCGCCAAAAAGGGCAAGTATTACCAGCTTTATACCGGTAATCTGGCCGAAAACTAAGCAATTTCCCACCTTCTCACAAAGCCGCCGCACAGCCATGCCGCCGTGTGGCGGCTCTTTTTATCTCCCGTGAAAATGGTCTTTTTTAGCGTGCTCGCCCTCTCCGTCATCGCTATGCGATGCCACCTCTCCCAAAGGGAGAGGCCTTGGCAAAGAGATGAAGTTTGCGGGGACTGCCAAAGGCTCTCCCTTTGGGAGAGCTGGCGCGTAGCGCCTGAGAGGGCGAGGATGCTTCAAACCGCGGCGGCCATTCAAAATAGTCCGCTCCCCGGTATACAAACGCCCCGGGCTGTGCTAGAATGGAGCAAACGAGTAGAAAAGGCTGGTGAGTGTATGCACCCTCTGACGGAATATCCCCGCCCGGCCATGCGCCGGGACAGCTACGAGAACCTGAATGGCCCGTGGCAGTACGCAATCACCGCTTCGGCACAGCGCCCGGCGGGCTGGGACGGCGAGATCTTAGTGCCCTATGCGCCGGAGTGCCGCACCTCCGGGGTGGGGCGCACATTGCAGCCCGGGCAGTGGCTGCACTACCACCGGTACTTTGCGCCGCCCGCCGGGACGGGCGGACGGGTGCTGCTGCATTTCGGTGCAGTGGACTACGCCTGTGCCGTGCAGGTGAACGGCCATCTGGTGGGCGGTCACCGGGGCGGCTACTGGCCCTTTACGCTGGATATCACCGCGCAGCTCAACGGCACAGGCCGCAACAGCCTGTGGGTGGCGGTGCAGGACCCCACCGGCCACGGCACACAGGCGCGGGGCAAGCAGACCTTGCAGCCTGGCGGGATGTTCTACCCTGCGCAGAGCGGCATCTGGCAGACCGTCTGGCTGGAGCGCGTGCCGGAAAATTACATCCAGTCTCTCACCGTTACGCCGGACTATGATGCCCGCACGGTGACCGTGAAAGCCCATACCTCTGCACCCGGCGGAGCGGCGAACCTGTGGGCGGTAGTGCGCGCCGGGGGCGTGACCATTGCCGAGGACTGGGGCGGTGATGAGGCCGACCAGGACGGTGAGGTGACGCTGCATATTGCGGAGGAGTATTTCTTCCCATGGAGCCCGGACACGCCCTTTTTGTACGACCTGACCGTGGGCACTACGCAGGGAGAGGAAGAGCAGTTCGACACCGTGCACAGCTACTTTGCCCTGCGCAAGTGGAGCTGTGCACCGGACGCAAGGGGCGTGCTGCGCTTCTGCCTGAACGAGAAGCCAATTCTGCTCAACGGCCTGCTGGATCAGGGCTACTGGCCGGAGGGATTGTACACCCCGCCCTCGGATGCGGCGGTGGAACGGGAGCTGAGCGAAGTAAAGGCGCTGGGCTACAACCTGCTGCGCAAGCACGCAAAGATAGAGCCGCAGCGCTGGTACTACCACTGCGACAGGCTGGGTCTTGTAGTCTGGCAGGATATGGTCAACGGCGGCAGTAAGTATAACCTGTGGTTCGTCACCTACCTGACCAATGTTTTGCAGCCGCTTATGCGCCGCCTGCCGGACAAGGCGGCGCTGTGGGGACTGCTGAGCCGGGGCAGCGAAAGCAGCCGGGAAGAATACCGCCGGGAGCTGGAAGATACGGTACAGGCGCTGCGCTGCCACCCCTGTGTGGGCTGCTGGGTGCCCTTCAATGAGGGCTGGGGACAGTACGATGCCGCCGGGGCAGTACAGGCCATCCGTACGCTGGACGACACCCGCCTTGTGGACGAAGCCAGCGGCTGGTACGATCAGGGCGGCGGGGATGTATACTCCCTGCACAACTACTTCTACCCTTTGCGGGTGCGCCCGCAGACCCGCACCGTGGCGCTGAGCGAGTACGGCGGCATTGCGTGGCCCATGCCGGGGCACGAGCCGCCCCGCAAGACCTACGGCTACGGCACAGCCAAAAGCCGGGAGGAGCTGACCGCCCGGTACAAAAAAATGCAGCTGGGCACGGTGCTGCCGCAGCTGCAAAAAGGGCTTTCGGCGCTGGTATACACCCAGCTGACCGACGTGGAGGACGAGGTGAACGGCCTGTTCACCTACGACCGCACCGCCATCAAGCCGGACGCCAACGCCGTCCGCTCGGTGAACGCAGCCCTTGCCGCAGAGTTTGCAAAAGTAATAAAATAAAAACAACGCCCGGGTTTTCCACCTTCCGCAGGAAGGGTGTGGAAAACCCGGGCGTGTTGTTTTTACAAAGCCATTAGCTGTTGGCGCTGTTGGCGTTCACGATCTTGGCGGCGGGCAGCTTGCCCATGGCAGAGCTGCTCAGGCTGTTATCCAGCTGGGCACCGTAGGCGGCAAGGGCGTCGTCCAGCTCCTCGCCCTTCAGGTCGCTCAAAATCTGGCTGCGCAGAGCGTCCAGCGTGGAGACGCCCAGCGGGTCCAGACGGACGGCCAGCATCATGGCGTAGCCGGAGTATTGGATGGCAGCTGCCTGCCCATAGGCAAGGCCGCGCAGGGTGTCGGCGGCACCCTCCTGCGTAAAGGCATCGGTCAGGTCGCTTTCGCTCAGCAGGTCGGTCTGCAGGGTGCTGGTGGAGGGAACCTCTGCATCCAGCACAGCACAGATCCCGGTCAGTGCGCTGCTTGCGATGCTGTTAAAGGTGGTCAGCTGGCTGGAAGTGTCCTCCGGGGCGGCGGCGTTGTAGCTGTCCGCAGCTTTCTGGGCAAGGGAGAGCATCTCGGCCTTCTGGTCATCGCTGGCAAAGGCGAAGGTGCTGGTGTTGTACAGCGGCACGGTGATAAAGCCGATCTCGTACATGGTGCTGTCCAGATGCTCGGTCAGCTCGCCGTCCTCCACAGGGGTCTCGCCGTTTTTACCGTAGACAAGATCCAGCAGCAGGGTGTGCTTGTACTGCAGCTGCTGGAACAGCTTCAAAGTCTCCAGCCCGATGCCGTTGGCGGTGTAGGTGTCGCCGTAGTTATCCATCAGCTGCTGGGCGTAGCTGTCGGCGGCAGACTTCTGTTCCTCGGTCAGCTCGCCGCCCAGCTCGGTAAAGCGGGCATCCACAGCGGCAAGGGTCTGCAAAGTCTCAAGGGTCTTTTGCGCCACATAGTCGCTTACCACGGCGGTCTCGCCGGTGTCGGCATCGGTGGTGATGGTGGCCTTAAGGAAGGACTTTACCTTGCTGGCGTCCTGCTCAGAGCCTGCCAGCTGTGCAGCCTGCTGATAGGCATCGTACTGCGCCAGCAGATATAAGCCGCTGGTCACCTCAAAATCGCCGATCTTGCCCACGGTGTCCGGGGTGGAGAATACACAGCCTACAAGGCTGACGGTCAGTGCAAGTGCGCATACCAGCGCAAGCAGTTTCTTTTTCATTGGTTTGGCTCCTTGTTGTTCAAAATGGCATCCATGGCTTTCAGGATGCTTTGCAGCAGTTCCAGCGGCTTTTCGTCCGGCTGCAATACCACCGAGAGATAGGGTTTGCTGCCCGCTCCGGCGGTGACACGGCCATTGAAAGCCTGCAGCAGGCCGCGGATCATGGCAAGTTCCAGCGTTTCCAGATTCAGCACGAGGGTGTCCTTCTTCTGGGTCACCTCGTACACGCCCACGGCGGTGGCCTGCACGCGGACGAGGGAGACGTTGACCAGATCACTCACCGAGGGCGGCGGGTCACCGTAGCGGTCAATGAGCTCGTCCAGCACATCGGCGGCGTCCTCCGGGGTCTGGATGGCGGCAATGCGCTTGTAAGCTTCGATGCGCCCCGCGCCGTCCGGGATATACTTTTCCGGGATGAAGGCGTCCACCCGCAGGTCCACAAGACAATCGCTCTTGTCCCGCTGGACAGGCTCGCCCCGCGCCCGGGCGATGGCCTGTCCCAGCATTTTGACGTAGAGGTCGTAGCCCACGGCTTCCATGTGGCCGTGCTGGCTGTGCCCCAGCAGACTGCCCGCGCCGCGGATCTGCAGATCCCGCATGGCGATGCGGAAGCCGGAGCCGAAAGCGGTAAACTCCCGGATGGCGGAAAGCCGCTTCTGGGCGATATCGGTCAGGGTCTTGTCCCGGCGGAAGGTGAAGTAGGCGTAGGCCTTGCGGCCAGAGCGCCCCACCCGCCCACGGATCTGGTACAGCTGCGCCAGACCCATGCGGTCGGCGTCCTCAATGATGAGGGTGTTGCAGTTGCGCACATCAATGCCGGTCTCGATAAGGGTGGTGCAGACCAGAATGTCGATCTCGCCGTTCAGCAGGTGCTGCCACACGGGGTTCAGCTCTTCTTCGGTCATCTTTCCGTGGGCAATGCCCACCCGCGCGCCCGGCACCATCTGGCTGACATGGGCGGCGCAGGATTCAATGTTGTCCACCCGGTTGTGCAGGTAGTACACCTGCCCGCCCCGGGCAAGTTCTTTCTTCATGGCTTCGGCAAGGATGACATCGTTATATTCCAGCACAAAAGTCTCCACCGGCTGCCGCTCAATGGGCGGCTGCTCGATGGTGGAAAGATCCCGGATGCCGCTCATGGCCATGTTCAGGGTGCGGGGGATGGGGGTGGCCGACAGGGTGAGCATATCCACCCCGATGAAGTTCTCCTTCAGCTTTTCCTTGTGCTTCACGCCAAAGCGCTGTTCCTCGTCGATGATGACAAGACCGAGGTCGTGGAACTTTACGTCCTTGGACAGCAGCCGGTGGGTGCCCACCACGATATCCACGCTGCCGGCCTGTAAGCCGCGTAACGTCTCCTTTTGCTGCTTGGCGGTGCGGAAGCGGGACAGCATCCCGATCTTCACCGGGAAAGCCTCCATGCGGGAGAGCAGGGTGTTGTAGTGCTGCCACGCCAGCAGGGTGGTGGGTGCCAGCAGGGCGCATTGCTTGCCGCCCATGATGCACTTGAAGGCGGCGCGCAGCGCCACCTCGGTCTTGCCCACGCCCACATCGCCGCAGAGCAGCCGATCCATGGGGTAGCCCTTTTCCATGTCCTGCTTGATCTCGGCGGTGGCGTGCAGCTGGTCGTCAGTCTCGTCGTAGTCAAAGCGGGTCTCAAAGTCCCGCTGCCAGTCGCCGTCCGGCGGGAAGGCGTAGCCCGTGGCCTGACGGCGGCGGGCGTAAAGCTCGATCAGCTCCTGCGCCATCTCCTCGGTGGCCTTTTTCACCTTGGCGCGGGTGCGCTGCCACTCGGTGCCGCCCAGCTTTGCAAGCTTTACCTTTTCCTCGTCGCCGGGGGCGGTGTAGCGGCTGAGCAGGTCCAGCTGGGTCACCGGCACATACAGCACGTCTGAGCCGGAATACTGCACCTTGAGGTAGTCCTTGGTAGCGCCCTGTACCTCTAACCGCTGGATACCGGCGTACATCCCGATGCCGTGGCTCTGGTGCACCACATAGTCCCCGGGCTTGATATCCGAAAGGCTGGACAGGGCGTTTTTATTCTTCTTGCGCTTTTTGGCTTCGGCGGCGGCTTCCTCGTCCAGCCCGTGGCGGCGGCTGGAAAGCACCGCTGCGTGGGCAAAGGGGAAGGTACACCCGGCGGTCAGGTGCCCGGGCAGCACCTGCAAAATCCCCTTGGCGGGGCGTACATCCCGGCTCATGCTCACGGAATAGCCCTTGTCGGCAAGGTCGCGGGTCAGGGCAGCTGCGCCCTTGGGCGTACCGGCAAACAGGGTAACGGCGTAGCCTTGAGCAATGAGCGGGTCGAGATCCTCCCGCAGGGAGACAAGGTCGCCGTTCCAGTTGGGGGCGGCAAAGGCTTCGGCGTTGATGAGATCCTTCAGTTTGAACTCGTTCATCCCGCGCAGGAAATTCTCACACAGCAGGGTGCTGTGGTTCTGGGCGGCAATGACAAGATCGTCCATGGTCTGGTACAGCACATCCAGCCCGGGGCAGAGTACGCCCTCTTCCAGCAGTCCGGTCAGCTCCTCGCTGCGGCGGAACTCGGTGGCTTTCTGGGCATCCCGGATGCCGCCAACTTCATCCAGAATGAACAGCGGCGCGTCCAGATGGTCCAGCAGCGTGGCCGGGGCAGGGTAGCGGATGCCGTAATATTTATCCATGGCCTCCGGCATCATGCCGGAATCCAGCTGGGAAAGGTCGGCTTCGGTGGCCTTTTCCAGCGCGGTGCGGTGCTTGCCGCGCGCCTTTTTGATGGCGCTGCGCAGCGCTTCGGCGGTCTCGGAGGTGCTGCCGAACAGCACCTCGCGGGCAGGGGAGAGGTATATTTTTTCCAGTGCGCCGTCCCGCCGCTGGGTCAGCAGGTCAAAGGAGGACATGGAGTCGATCTCGTTGTCCCAGTACTCCACGCGGGCGGGCTGACGCATATCCGGCGCGTAGATATCCACGATATCGCCGCGCACGCTGAACTGTCCCGGGCCGTCCACCTGACTGCGCCGCACATACCCGGCGGCAAACAGACGCGCCACCAGTGCTTCGCGGTTATACACCATGCCGGGCTTTAAGGTGAGGGTATTCTGAATGAACTCAGCCCGGGGCACGGTGTACTGCAAAAGCGCTTCGGCGGGCACGCAGACGGCCTGCAGCCGCCCGCCCGCCAGTGCACCCAGCACCGAAAGGCGGCGGTACTCGTACTCGCGGCCTGCACCCTCCACCGGGCGCAGCATAAAGTCCCGGGGCGGGAACACCGCAGCAGTAAGCCCCAGCGCCTTGAGGTCGTCCGCAAAGTGGGTAGCCTCGGCTTCGCCGGGGGTCACGATGCACAGCACCCGCCCAAGGTCCTTTTGCAGGGCGGCATACAGCCTGTCTCTTATACACATCTCCGAGCCCACGAGACAAGAGGCAATCT
>ENA-OXEW01000548-OXEW01000548.1-human-gut-metagenome-genome-assembly--contig:-NODE-548-length-15477-cov-24.028466_pt1 | contig 15477 bp, 15 predicted proteins | sample MGYA00249363_ERZ652259 | MGnify/ENA primary metagenome ERZ652259 (study PRJEB26925, sample SAMN05826541) | human gut metagenome | biome: ENVO:2100002; feature: ENVO:00000062; material: ENVO:00002003...
TTGCCTCTTGTCTCGTGGGCTCGGAGATGTGTATAAGAGACAGATATTCCTCTGTTTGGAGTCTACGGCGCCTGCTCTACCTGCGGGGAAGCATTGACACTGGGAGCTGTGATGGTAGCAGGAGGCTATGCGGAGCATGTGGTCTGTGTGACCTCCAGTCATTTTGCCAGTGCGGAGAAGGAGTTCCGTTTTCCGTTAGATTATGGGAGCCAGAGACCTCTGTCTGCCAGCTGGACGGTGACGGGAAGCGGAGCCTTTGCCCTGGGACTAAATCAGAAGTGCAGAGCCCACATCACCGGCATGACTCCCGGAAGGATCGTGGATTACGGCCTGAAAGACTCCATGAACATGGGAGCATGCATGGCACCGGCCGCTGCAGACACCGTTGCCCGTCACATGGAAGATTTTCATGTGACCCCGGAAGAATATGACCGGATCATCACCGGGGATCTGGGAAGCGTGGGACAGACGGTATTGATCGATCTTTTGCGGGAAAAGGGAATTGACATCGCCGACCGGCACATGGACTGCGGTATCGAGATTTTTGACGCAGAAGCCCAGGACACCCACGCCGGAGGCAGCGGCTGTGGATGCAGCGCTGTGACCCTGGCGGCATACATCCTGCCGAAGCTGGAATCCGGCGAGTGGAAAAAAGTCCTCTTTCTACCCACCGGCGCCCTGCTCAGTAAGACCAGTTTCAACGAAGGTAAAAGCGTGCCGGGGATCGCACATGCGGTAGTATTGGAGAGTCCGGCGGTGAAATAGGGAAAAGCAGCAGGTCAGAAATGAAACACACTCTTGCAAGCGCTGTAAGTTACTGGTAAAATAAACCTCAAACGGCGAAAACACATTATGCCGGGAATGGCTGGTGAGTCAAAATGCGCAGGATAGAATTCAAGATGGAGCGGCCGGGACTGTTGGAGGTCGGACAGAAGATCACAGTGACCGAGGGACTTCTGCCCAGCAACTATTACTATACCATAGATCCGTCCCTGGCAATGTCCCCCAATATTCCGTTCCGTTACCGATTGAAGAACAGGGAGGGTGTCGTGGCGGATATCGTGGAGAATTCCAGAGGATTCTACGTGACGGCGGAATTTGATGAGCCGGAGGTAGATATGACGAAGTAAACGCTATGTGCATGCTGCATCGGATTTTGGATGTGCCGGGATCCGGAGGCATCCTCAGGGCGTAATTATAGGAAGAAGAGGAGAATATTATGTTACAGAAGATTTCAACAGACAAAGCACCCGCAGCAATCGGACCTTACTCCCAGGGCATTGTACTGGGCAATATCTTTTTCGCATCCGGACAGATCCCTATTGATCCCGCTACCGGAGAGATTCACGGAACTACCATCGAGGAACAGGCAGAGCAGGTAATGAAGAATATCGGCGAGCTGTTAAAGGCAGCAGGCACCGATTACACCAGAGTGGCCAAGACTTCCTGTTTCCTGGCAGACATGGGCGATTTCGCAGCTTTCAATCAGGTCTATGCAAAGTACTTTACTGAGAATCCTGCCAGAAGCTGCGTTGCAGTCAAGACCCTTCCCAAGAACGTATTATGTGAAGTGGAAGTCATTGCGGAAGTATAAAGTGTAAGTGACCACCATGAGCAAATAGCATGATGTCGGGGTCAAAATCCCCACAGAGGCAGTTCTGCAAATGGGGCGCTACGAAGGTTATAAAGAAGAACAAGACGGAAGATCGTCGCTTACAGGCGGCGATTTTCTTATGTAGAGACAGGAGAAACTTATGAAAAATAATATTACTCTGATCGGCATGCCGGGTTCGGGAAAAAGTACGGTAGGCGTGGTTCTGGCAAAGCGCCTGGGCAGACGTTTTGTGGATTCGGATCTGGTGATCCAGGAAAGACACGGTAAATTATTGCATGAACTCATCACGGAACACGGCGTGGAGGGCTTCTGGCAGATCGAGAGCAACGTAAATGCCTCTCTGAATCTGGAAAACAGCATCATTGCCACCGGCGGAAGCGCCTGCTACGAGCCGGAGGGCATGCAGCATCTGCGGGATATCAGCACCGTGGTATATTTGAAGCTTCCTTATGAGGAAGTGGAACAGCGGCTGGGAGATCTGAATGCCAGAGGTGTGACCCTGCAGCCCGGTCAGACATTGAGGGACCTGTACGAGGAGAGAACCCCTTTGTATGAAAAATATGCGGATCTGATCATAGACTGTAGCAGAAAAATGCTGCGGGATGTAGTGGCGGAGATTGCTGAGAGATATAAGAAACAGCCCTGACAAGATCACATAACCGTAAAGCAGCAAGGAACGAAAAATATAAGGAATGGAAAATACAACTATGGAAAATACGAGAACAAAAACTACGAGAAACAGCCTGATCCTGCTGTTAACGGCTGCCATCTGGGGCATGGCGTTCGTCTCCCAGAGCAAGGGCATGGACTATATGCATCCGTTCACCTTTAACGGTGTCCGTTCCCTGATCGGTGCCGCCAGCATTCTGGTGTATATTCTGATCAGCAGAAAGATTGCAGGGGACAAAGCTGCACCCCTTGACTGGAAACTGAATGTGAAAGCAGGACTTTTGTGTGGCATTTTCCTAACGATCGCCAGTACCTTGCAGCAGTTCGGTATTAAATACACCAGTGTCGGTAAGGCGGGATTTATCACAACGCTATATATCATTTTTGTCCCCATGTTCGGTATCTTTCTGAAGAAAAAAGTGGCGCCGGTGGTCTGGGCGGCAGCAGTCATGGCAGCCGTGGGCATGTATCTGCTCTGCATGACCGAGTCCCTGCATCTCGGAGCCGGAGATATCATGGTATTTTTATGTGCCATTGCATTTGCCATACAGATCATGACCGTTGACCATTATGCAGCAAGAATTGACGGAGCTGTGGTATCCTGTATCCAGTTCACGGTCTGTGGAGTGGTCTGCTGCATCGGAGCACTCATCTGGGGACAGCCCACCTTCGGTCAGCTGCAGGAAGGCCTGGGAGCCCTGTTATATGCCGGTGTTTTAAGCTGTGGTGTGGGTTATACCTTACAGATCGTAGGCCAGAAAGGACTGAATCCTACGGTGGCGGCACTGATCATGAGCCTGGAATCCGTCATTGCCACGATCTCCGGATGGATCGCCTATAAGATCGGATTTCTGACTACTGATCAGACACTGACAGCCAGGCAGATCGCAGGCTGCGTTATCGTATTTGCGGCGGTGATCCTGGTACAGCTTCCGCCGGAATGGTTTCGTTTTGGCAAAAAGAATGCATAAATAAAGAATGCATAATTTTAAGAAAAAGTGCAGAGACTGTCCTTAAACAGATAGTAAGGGGGAAATGCAGAGAATGGATTATATCAATGCTTTCTGGGTGGGCGGCCTGATCTGTGCTTTGGTGCAGATATTAATGGAAAAAACGAAGATGATGCCGGGACGCATCATGGTGCTTCTGGTGGTCACCGGTGCGGTGATCAGTGCACTTGGCTGGTATGAACCGTTTCAGGATTATGCGGGAGCAGGAGCCAGTGTACCGTTATTGGGCTTTGGAAATGTATTAATGAAGGGCGTGAAAGAAGCGGTGCAGGAACAGGGATTTTTAGGACTTTTTGCCGGAGGATTCAAGGCTGGAGCCGTGGGAACCTCCGCAGCGCTGATCCTCGGTTATCTGGCGAGCCTGCTCAGCAAACCGAAGATGAAGGAGTGACCGTCAGGAACCGCTCCTACGAATGATTCGAAGAACTGGGCATACCCCGGAGAGCGGGATCAGAGTTCTTCGTAGGAGATACCCTTCAGATCAAGATATTTTTTTAATGCCTTGTCCCATGCGGTGTCGGCACTTTTATCCATGGTGAAGACCTGGTAGGCACATCCGGTGGTGAGAACGGTCTTTTCCCCGTCGTAGCGGATATTTAATACCAGCGCCCGGATGACGCCCGGATCGACCTGCGCTTTTTCTAGCATGGAGGCTGCCTTATCGGGCTGCATATGAAGTACGAATTTAAAATACAAAGGAGTGTGTTTTCCCTTGATCAGGTCGAAGCACAGTCCTTTTATTTTGCTCCAGGATTGCAGATCCCAGGGGATGCAGTCTTCCCCCCGTTCGTCCGCGGGATAGAAGTCCTTGTTGATATGCCCGTCGACCGTCACGGTGAGAGCCGTACTGACGGTGGCTTCTTCCAGCAGGAAAGGATCGAAAGTATCCGCTATCAGCAGGTGATTCATAAATTTTTTCATGGATGTAATCTGTAATGCGATCATGGGGACTCCTTATATGTTTGTGAGAAAAACTCTGTGAGGATCTTCGGTCGAAACGGAACAATCCTACCCTCTATTCGCATATCGTGGGATTATCATCCCACTTTTATGCTCATATCGGGGCGGGTCCTAAGGTCTTTCACCCACTTATGAGCAAGCTCATATGGGCTTAGACCTTTTGACCCTGGCATCATATAATATGCTGGCTATATAGAAATAGTATAAACGAAGTCCGCCGAAAAGGGAATATGAATATTTTGTGTAAAGGCTTTACGAACGGAATGTTTCGTGTTATTATAAGTAGTATTAAAAACTACATAGTATGGTTTTTGAAAAATGAAAATAATTGTAACTATTCAGTGCCCCATTCGCAGAATGACTCTTTGGGAGTTATATTTTTGAATAGCTGCAATCAATGATATGGAGATTAATATGAGTTTTAAAATCGTAGCAGACAGCTGTTGTGAATTGCCGGAAGAATATTTGCAGGATCCCCGGTTCGAGATCGTGCCCCTGGGACTGGAAGTGGGAGATTACCAGATCCAGGATGATGAGAACTTCAATCAGGCGGAATTTCTGAAAAAGGTGGCAGAGTGTCCGAAATGTCCCAAGTCGGCATGCCCTTCCCCAGAGCGTTTCAGGGAAGCCTACCACACAGAAGCGGAGCATGTGTATGTGATCACATTATCATCCCACCTCAGCGGCAGCTATAACAGTGCGGTGCTGGGAATGAATTTATATCGGGAAAAATACGGAAAGAAACAGATCCACATCATTGATTCCGAATCCGCCAGCTGTGGTGAGACCCAGATCGTGAAGAAACTGGTAGAACTGGAGGAGCAGAGACTTTCTTTTGAAGAGATCGTGAAGCAGATCGAAGAGTTCCGCAGCAATGTGCATACCTATTTTGTACTGGATAATCTGGACACTCTGCGCAAGAATGGCAGACTGACAGGTGTAAAGGCACTGGTGGCATCTACTTTAAGCATCAAGCCGATCATGGCCGGAGACAAGGGCAGTATCGTGCAGAGAGGCCAGAGCGTCGGCATGAAGAAAGCACTCCGAAGAATGGCGGAGATCGTTCTGGAAGAGGCAGGGGATACGAAGGAACGTTTACTGATGATCACCCACTGCAATGCTCCTGACCGCGCCGAGACCATGAAGAAGCTTCTTATGGAAAAGGCAGAGTTCAAAGGATGCCTGATCATGGACACCCGCGGTGTCAGCAGCATGTACGCCAACGATGGCGGCGTGATCGTGACGGTGTAAAAAGATTAATATCATAGGCAATATAGCTCCGGCGGATTAGCCTGTCATTTTTTGTTTCTGACAGCCTGTTCCGCCTGGGCTATTTTTTTCATAAAAAGCAAATATAGAGGGTATTTTATGAAAAACAGAATTTGAGAGAGCGGTGCCATGAATCTGGCAGAATAAGAAATTGAAATGTAAGAGCTTACATACGCGTCAGACAAACATCCTCATGCATATTCCACAAAAAGATAGATAAAAAATTAACTTTCCTAAAAACTATTGATAGTTTTTATTATTTAGGATACAATTGCACATATACAAAAATCAGTAGCCGACAAGAAACGGCTATTTTTTAAAAAACAAAATGTAAGCACTTACACGGTGCAACAGGCAGCCAGCTCAGGTGGCCAATGCCATAGTACGTGTCAGTAAAACACCGCGCCCGCAGACGGAGAGCAGCACGCCATAGCCGTTGCCGGCGGCGCCCGTGGCGCAGGGCATAAAAGTAACGCAGGCATCAGCCCGCAGAATGGAGAAGATTATGAGCCGATTGAAGATAGCTACCCCGAATAAAGCACAGCTTACGGTGGAACGCCTGTACAAAGATCTGGAGAGAAGAATTATCGCCAGCCCGCCCGGATTATGTCCGGTGGACCTGCAGCTTTCTTTTCTGAAAATGTGTCATGCCCAGACCTGTGGTAAATGTGTGCCCTGCCGTGTGGGACTGGGGCAGTTGCAGAACCTGATGGAGGATGTATTGGCAGGCAAAGCCACCCTGAAGACACTGGATCTGATCCGGGATACCGCTTCCGACATTGTGGACTCCGCTGACTGTGCCATCGGTTACGAGGCGGCCCATATGGTACTGGCCGGACTGGAAGGCTTCCGTGAGGATTATGTCTATCACATTGAACATGGGGGAAAATGTTCCTGCCATATTACCCAGCCGGTTCCCTGTGTGGCGCTGTGTCCCGCAGGTGTGGATATCCCCGGTTACATAGCACTGGTGAAGGAAGAGCGTTATGCAGATGCCGTAAAGCTGATCCGTAAGGACAATCCTTTCCCCACCGCCTGTGCCCTGATCTGTGAGCATCCCTGTGAGGCAAGATGCCGCCGCAACATGATCGATAGTGCCATCAATATCCGCGGCCTGAAGCGTATGGCAGTGGACAATGCCAGAGCCAACACGGTTCCCGTGCCTGAGAAAGCGGAGAGCACCGGTAAAAAAGTAGCAATCATCGGCGGAGGCCCCGGCGGACTGTCTGCGGCATATTATCTGGAGCTGATGGGACACCATGCCGTGGTATTTGAGGAAAAGAGCAAGCTGGGCGGTATGCTGCGCTACGGAATTCCCAACTATCGTTTCCCAAGAGAACGCTTACAGGAGGACATTGACACTATTCTGTCCACCGGAGTGGAAGTGAAATTGAACACCAGAGTCGGCAACGGCGAAGGTGAGATTTCTTATAATAAGCTGCACGAAGAATACGATGCAGTCTATATTGCCATCGGTGCCCATACGGATAAAAAGATCGGTATCGAGGGAGAGGATGCCAACGGTGTCATGTCTGCAGTGGAAATGCTGCGCCGCATCGGTGACGATGACATGCCGGACTTCAAGGACAAGACCGTAGTCGTAGTCGGCGGCGGTAACGTAGCCATGGACTGTACCCGTTCCGCCATTCGTCTGGGCGCGAAAAAGGTGGGAATTGCCTACCGCAGAAGACAGACCGATATGACGGCGCTTCCTGAAGAAGTGGAAGGCGCCATCGCAGAGGGCGCAGAGCTTTACAGCCTGAAAGCACCTCACAAGATCGAAGCCGACGAGAACGGCAATGTGACGGCTCTGTGGGTAGAACCTCAGATCATCGGCCCCATCGATGCCTGGGGACGAGCCCGTCCGATCCAGGCGGATGTGCCTCTCCTTCGAATCCCCTGTGATATCGTCGTGGTGGCCATCGGTCAGGGTATCGAGACCCGTCATTTCGAGGAGGCGGGTCTCTCCGTAAAACGAGGCACCATTACTGCCATGAGTGACAGTGAAGTCAAGGATGTCCACGGTGTATTTGCCGGTGGTGACTGTGTGACCGGTCCGGCTACCGTCATCCGTGCCATTGCCGCCGGAAAAGTAGCTGCAGCCAATATCGATGAATATCTGGGTTACCACCATGTAGTACCCTGTGATGTGGAGATCCCGCCGGTATCCTACGAGGACAAGGAACCCTGCGGACGGATCCAGCTGAGTGAAAAGGAAGCCGGAGAGCGCAAGACGAATTTCGATGCATTTGAATGCGGCATGACGAAGCAGGAAGCCTGCCAGGAAGCGGGCAGATGCTTACGCTGCGATAAATACGGCTACGGAAGCTTAAAGGGCGGCCGAGCTGCCATCTGGTAAAAAGAGGAGCAAACAATGGGCGAGAAAATGATAAACCTTACAATAGACGGCGTGCAGCTGCAGGTCCCGGAGGGAACCAGCGTCATGAGCGCGGCAGCAGGCGTGGGAATCGAAGTACCGCATCTGTGCTTTTTAAAAGACATCAATGAGATCAGTGCCTGCAAGGTCTGCGTGGTGGAAGTGCAGGGAAAAAGCAAGCTGATCACAGCCTGCAACAGCCCGGTGGAAGAGGGAATGGTAGTGTATACCAATTCTCCGAAGGTACGCCGTGTGCGCAAGACAAATGTGGAACTGATCCTGTCCCAGCATGATTGTCACTGTGCCACCTGCGTCAGAAGCCGTAACTGTAATTTACAGCAGATTTCCAACGATCTGGGAATTCTGGAAGTACCTTTTACCGAGGAAGTTCCCGAGACACCCTGGGATCATTCTTTCCCTCTGATCCGGGATTCCAGAAAATGTATTAAATGTATGCGCTGTGTACAGATCTGCGATAAAGTCCAGGCCATGCATGTCTGGGATGTACAGAACACCGGATCCCGTACCACAGTAGATGTGGCGGATAATAAGACCATCGATTGCACCGACTGTACACTGTGTGGACAGTGTATTACCCATTGTCCTACCGGAGCATTGCGGGAACGGGACGATACATACAAGGCTTTCGAGGCACTGGCGGATCCCGAGAAGGTCACAGTAGTCCAGGTGGCACCGGCGGTAAGAACCGCATGGGGCGAGGAACTGGGACTGAATGCGGAGGAAGCTTCTGAGGGCAAAATGGTGGCAGCGCTGAAGCGCATCGGTTTTGACTATGTATTTGATACCAACTTCGCAGCGGATCTGACGATTATGGAAGAGGGAAACGAACTGCTGGAGCGGCTGGACAATTCCCGGAAATACGCATGGCCCATGTTTACCTCCTGCTGTCCCGGCTGGGTAAGCTTCGTGTCCAAGAAGTATCCGGAGTATCTGCGGAATTTGTCCACGGCAAAATCCCCCCAGCAGATGTTCGGTGCCATGGCGAAGACTTATTTTGCACAGAAGAAAGGGATTGATCCCAATAATATCTGCTGTATCTCCATCATGCCCTGCGTATCCAAGAAGAGAGAGGCTTCTCTTTCTTATATGAAGAGCGCCGGAGCCGGACAGGATGTGGATATTGTACTGACCACAAGAGAATTCGTGCGGATGATCCGTGCCGAGCATATCAATACCCGGTTCTTAAAGGAGCAGGCTTTTGATTCTCCTCTGGGAGAAAGCACCGGTGCCGGAGTGATCTTCGGCGTCACCGGCGGTGTCATGGAGGCAGCACTTCGTACCGCATATGCAATAGTGGAAGGCAAGAATCCGGAAGCAGATGCTTTCCGGGCAGCCCGGGGAAGAGACGGCAGAAGAGAAGCAGACTTCACACTGGGAGATCAGACCTTACATACCTGTACTGTCAGTGGACTGGCCAATGCGGAGAAGCTGATGGAGGACATTAAGGCAGGAAGGGTATCCTATGATTTCGTGGAAGTCATGGCATGCCCCGGTGGTTGTGTCGGAGGCGGCGGACAGCCCATCCACGACGGATGCGAATTCGCGGAGCGGCGCGGAGGCACCCTGTACCGTCTGGACAGTGAGAGAAAGCTTCGCTTCTCCCATGAGAACCCCGAGGTACAGAAGGCCTACGAAGAGTTCCTGGGCAAGCCCCTCAGCCGCACCGCCCATAAGCTTTTGCATTCCGAACACGTGAACGAACTGTACTTTGAAACACATAACTACTTGTAATACCAGGTGACCGATTCAGCCGCAGGGCATGCTTGCATGCGCCTGCGGCTGAATCAGGGAACCGCCCAAACATGAGGAAGAAGCGATTTGCGAAGCAAATCAGCTGAATCCGAATGTTTGCAAGACCCTATTGACATTTTTTCACACAGGGTCTATACTGTGTATAGTTTAAAGATGATTACTAGAGTAAGAGTGGACGCGCGCCACTCTTTCTTGTTGTTGTAACGACAGCTCATATCAGTAAAGGAGGGCCTACATGTCCAAACGAGAGGACTACGAAAACAGAACCGAAGAACTGCTGACGCCCATCGCAGAAGTAAGTCAGGTGGAGATCTACGATGTGGAGTATGTAAAAGAAGGCAGTGACTACTATCTGAGAGCTTACATCGACAAGCCGGAAGGTGTGAACATTCTGGATTGCGAGAATGTCAGCAGAGCATTATCCGAAGCTCTGGACAAGGCTGATTTCATTCCAGATGCTTACATTCTGGAAGTCAGCAGCCCGGGACTGGGTAGAACGCTGAAAAAGGATAAGCATTTGCAGAAGAGCATCGGTGAAGAAGTAGAGATCAAGCTGTTCAAGCCCATTGACAAATGCAAAGAGTTTTCTGGCATTCTGGAGAGCTTCAATGCAGATAACATTACGATCACGGAAGACGGCAGCCCGAGAACTTTTGCCAGAGCAGACATTGCCCTGATCCGTCTTGCATTAGATTTTTGATACTATTCAGAGCCAAAGGGCGAAGGAATAGTGATAGCTTGTAGAATAAGAAGAAACCATACACTAAGAAAAGGCGAAAGCCGGAATGGAGGAAATGATGAATAAGGAATTAATGGAGGCACTGGACGTTCTGGAGAAGGAGAAGGAGATCAGCAAGGAGACCTTGTTTGAAGCCATCGAGAACTCCCTGATGACAGCCTGCAAGAACCATTTTGGAAAGGCTGACAATGTCCATGTGGAGATTAATAGAGAGACCTGCGATTTTCTGGTATATGCTGAGAAGGAAGTCGTTCCCACGAAGGATGATGTGGAGGATGACTGCCTGCAGATTGCTCTGGAGGATGCACAGGAGATCTCCAAGAGAGCACAGGTGGGCGACATGATCCATGTGGAGATCAAGTCCAAGGAGTTCGGCCGTATCGCTACCCAGAATGCCAAGAACGTGATCTTACAGAAGATCCGTGAGGAAGAGAGAAGCGTGATCTACAACCAGTACTACGAGAAGGAAAAGGATGTTGTGACCGGCGTAGTACAGCGTTATGTAGGCAAGAACATCAGCATCAATCTGGGTAAGGCAGATGCCATGCTGACCGAGAACGAGCAGGTAAAGGGCGAAGTATTCAAGCCCACCGAGCGTATCAAGGTTTACATTGTGGAAGTAAAGAACACCCCGAAGGGACCCCGCATCAATGTCAGCCGTACCCATCCGGAACTGGTAAAGAGACTGTTCGAGTCCGAAGTTACCGAGATCAAGGACGGTACCGTAGAGATCAAGAGCATTGCCAGAGAGGCAGGAAGCCGTACCAAGATCGCTGTATGGAGCAATAACCCCAATGTAGATGCTGTCGGCGCCTGTGTAGGTATGAATGGTGCCCGCGTCAATGCTATCGTGGAAGAGCTGCGCGGTGAGAAGATCGATATCGTGAACTGGGATGAGAACCCCGGTAACCTGATTCAGAATGCACTTTCTCCTGCCAAGATCGTAGCAGTATTTGCAGATCCCGATGAGAAGACCGCAAAGGTAGTCGTACCCGATTATCAGTTGTCTCTGGCTATCGGTAAGGAAGGTCAGAACGCAAGACTGGCAGCAAGACTGACCGGCTACAAGATCGACATCAAGTCCGAGACTCAGGCCAAGGATGCTCCCGGCTTCCGTTATGAGGACTATGTGGATGATTACGAAGATGATACCGTAGACGATTTTGATGGAGAGCAGGAATAATCAATGGCAAAAAAGATTCCACTGAGGCAGTGCGTAGGCTGCGGAGAAATGAAAGGCAAAAAAGAAATGCTGCGTGTCCTGAAAACGCCGGAAGATGAGATATGTCTGGATGCAACCGGCAAAAAAAACGGACGTGGTGCATATATATGCAGACAGAAGGAATGTCTGCAGAAAGCCCGGAAGAATAAAGGATTAGAACGTTCTTTCAAGATGAGTATTTCTCCTGAGGTATATGATACACTGGAAAAGGAGTTTGATCAGCTTGAAACAGAATAAGATTTATTCCCTTTTGGGACTTGCGATGAGGGGGCGTAACCTGGTAAGCGGTGAATTCCAGACGGAGGACGCTGTGAAAAAAGGTTCTGCCATGTTGGTGATCGTTGCAGAGGATGCATCGGCCAATACGAAAAAGTTGTTTCACGACAAATGTTCCTATTATGAAGTCCCGGTATATGAATATGGCACGAAGGAAGAACTCGGCTGGGCCATCGGCCGGGATCTGAGATCTTCGGTAGGTGTGTGTGATGCGGGACTGGCAGATGCACTCATCAAGCAATTGGAAGCGAATTTGCCCGGTTAGGCAGAATGGAGGAAAGCATGGCGAAAATCAAAGTACATGAACTCGCAAAAGAATTGGAACTACAGAGTAAGGATATATTAAGTTTTTTACAGGAAAAAGGAATTGAGGCAAAGGCAGCACAGAGCTCGCTGGAAGAGGATGCGGCAGCACTGGTACGCAACAGCCTCGGAAAGAAAAAAGCAGCTGCACCCGCAGCACAGAAAGCTCCGGTAAATACCGAAAACGCAAAGCCTGCTGAGGAAAAGGCTCAGGCACCCGCAGGGGAAGCAAAGGCTCAGGAAACGAAAGTTTCCGAGGAGACCAAATCTACTGAGGAGACGAAAAAGAAGAAAAAGATTATTTTCGTTAGCAACCCTCAGAATTCCAAGATGCCCGGACAGCGTCAGGGCGGTCAGAGTGGACAGAGTGGACAGGGACAGAGAAATGCAGGCGGACAGCGTCCGAATCAGGGCGGCAGATACCAGAACAATGGTTACCAGAATAATTCCTACGGCAACCGTGTTCAGGCACAGGCTCCCGTACGTCCCATCAAGCCGCTGACCCCTCCGTCTCCCACTCCCAGCGTGGCAATGGTACCCGGCAACCGTGGACAGCAGCCTGCGAAAAAGCCTCAGACACAGGCACCGGTAAAGGAGCAGGCAGTACAGAATACTGCAGCCGCACAGGCACCTCAGGCAGCACAGCCTGCACAGAATGTGGCACAGACCAGACCGGCAGACAGACCTCAGAACGGTAACCGTGACAACCGCGATAACCGTCAGGGCGGTTACGGTCAGAATAATCGTGACAACCGTGGACAGAACGAGCGTGGCCAGGGCGGTTACAACCGTGACAACAGAGACGGCAATCGTGACAATCGTCAGGGTGGCTACGGACAGGGTAACCGTCAGGGCGGACAGAATGGTAACAGAGGAGGTATGGGCAATGGCAGACCTCAGGGAGGCGGATTTAACAGACAGGGTCGTCCGGGTATGGAAGGCGGTCAGGGTGATCGCCGCGGTAACGGCAATGGTGAGCGCAGTTACGGCAATAACGGCCGCGACGGAAGAGGCAATGGCGGATCGGGTAATCGATTCGGAGATAACAGACAGAATAAGGGCTTCGCTCCGGAACCTGCAGGCAAGGATCTTGAGAAGAAGCGCGAAGATGAAAAGAGACGTTTCAGCCAGGAGAAGGACAACAAGCGTTCCAAGAAGGACCATATCTACGAGGACGAGGACGCGCTGAAGAACAAGCCCGGACGTTTCATCAAGCCGGAAAAGAAGAAGGAAGAGGTACAGGAAGAGCAGATCAAGGTGATCGTGCTGCCGGAATCCATTACCATCAAAGAACTGGCTGAGAAGATGAAGTTACAGCCCGCAGCCATCATCAAGAAGCTGTTCCTGGAAGGTAAGATTGTAACCGTGAACCAGGAGATCTCCTATGAAGATGCAGAGAACATTGCCATGGAATATGACATTCTCTGTGAAAAAGAGGTCAAGGTAGATGTCATCGAAGAACTGTTGAAGGAAGATGAAGAGGACGAGGCAGATCTGGTGGAGAGACCTCCCGTAATCTGTGTTATGGGTCACGTTGACCATGGTAAGACTTCCCTGTTAGACGCTATCCGTAAGACCAACGTAACCGATCGTGAGGCAGGTGGTATCACCCAGCACATCGGTGCTTATACTGTAAATGTGGGAGACCGTAAGATCACCTTCTTAGATACTCCCGGACACGAAGCATTTACCGCCATGCGTATGCGTGGTGCCAATGCGACCGATATTGCTATCCTGGTAGTAGCAGCGGACGACGGCGTAATGCCCCAGACCGTAGAGGCAATCAACCATGCAAAGGCAGCAGGTGTGGAGATCATCGTAGCAGTGAACAAGATCGATAAGCCCTCAGCCAACATTGACCGTGTAAAACAGGAGCTGGCAGAGTACGAGCTGATCCCCGAGGATTGGGGCGGAAGTACCGTATTTGCACCGGTATCTGCGAAGAGCGGAGAAGGTATCGACCAGTTGCTTGACATGATCCTGCTGACCGCAGATATCATGGAACTCAAGGCCAACCCCAAGAGAAAAGCAAGAGGTCTGGTCATCGAGGCAGAGCTGGATAAGGGACGCGGTCCCGTGGCTACCGTACTGGTACAGAAAGGTACCCTGCATGTGGGAGATTTCATTTCCGCAGGCGTGGCACACGGTAAGGTAAGAGCCATGATCGATGATAAGGGACGCAGAGTAAAAGAAGCAGGACCGTCTACCCCTGTAGAAATCCTGGGCCTGTCCGATGTTCCCAGTGCAGGTGAAGTATTCCTGGCACATGATAATGATAAGACAGCAAAATCCTATGCGGAGACCTATCTGGCACAGAACAAGGAAAAGATGCTGGAAGAGACCAAGGGCAGAATGTCCCTGGATGATCTGTTCAGCCAGATTCAGGAGGGTAATCTGAAGGAACTGAACCTGATCGTCAAGGCTGACGTACAGGGTAGTGTCGAGGCTGTAAAACAGTCCCTGATGAAGCTGTCCAACGAAGAAGTAGTAGTTAAATGTATCCACGGCGGCGTAGGTGCCATCAATGAGTCCGACGTATCTTTGGCAAGTGCGTCCAACGCAATCATCATCGGATTCAACGTTCGTCCCGATGCGACTGCCAAGGCAACCGCAGAGAGAGAGGGCGTGGATGTACGTCTGTACAAGGTCATCTACCAGGCTATCGAGGATGTGGAAGCTGCCATGAAGGGTATGCTGGATCCCGTATACGAGGAGAAGGTTATCGGTCATGCAGAGGTTCGTCAGATCTTCAAGGCATCCGCTATCGGTAACATCGCAGGTTCCTATGTTCTGGACGGTGTGTTCCAGAGAGGCTGTAAGGTTCGTATCACCCGTGAGGGCGAGCAGATCTTCGAAGGCAACCTGGCTTCCTTGAAGAGATTCAAGGATGATGTGAAGGAAGTTAAGGCCGGATATGAGTGTGGTCTCGTATTCGAAGGCTTTGACAAGATGCAGGAGCTGGATATCGTAGAAGCATATATCATGGTGGAAGTACCACGGTAGGTTACTAGAACGCATCCGTTCGCAGATGCATTCCGCTTACCCACGCTTGCGCTCTGCAAAAAACGTAGCGGACACTAAGAATCTTCCTGCGCTTTGCTTGCAAGATTCAAGTGCCGACGTTTTTCAACGGGGTTACGCGAAACGCATTCTGTTCGCGGATGCTCGCCAAGACGTCTACGATACCCGCAGGAAAGAATTAAGAAGGAATAAGTTTGAAACAAAGAGGTAGTGGATAGAGAAAAATTTATGGCATAGCAAACA
>ENA-OXEW01000574-OXEW01000574.1-human-gut-metagenome-genome-assembly--contig:-NODE-574-length-14415-cov-8.331267_pt1 | contig 14415 bp, 9 predicted proteins | sample MGYA00249363_ERZ652259 | MGnify/ENA primary metagenome ERZ652259 (study PRJEB26925, sample SAMN05826541) | human gut metagenome | biome: ENVO:2100002; feature: ENVO:00000062; material: ENVO:00002003...
ACGAGATTGCCTCTTGTCTCGTGGGCTCGGAGATGTGTATAAGAGACAGCTTGTGTCCCTTGCGGGTGCGGAAGGTGACGTAGCGGGTCAGGTCGCTGTCCTTGGCGGCAGCCACGATGCTCACGCTGGCGCTCTCGCCTTCGGCATTGTAGATGGTGGTGGATTTGTTATACACCGCGCCCCAGTTCTGCACGGCGCTGTTGCCGTCCAGCTCCTCTGCCAGCCCCTGCTCCATGGTCAGGGCTTTGGGGTCGCTGAGGGTGATGGACATATCGTTGTGGGTCAGCTCGGTAGACTGCTTCGTGACAATGGGCAGCAGGGAATCCTGAATGCCAAAGCCGATGAGCAGCAGCGCGGTGCAGCCCGCCACGCCCAGCACGGTCATGAAGAACCGTTTTTTATACCGGAACAGGTTCCGGGCGGTGGTCTTTTGGGAGAAGGACATCCGGGACCACAGCGGGGTGATGCGCTCCATCAGGATGCGCTTGCCCGCCACCGGGGCCCGGGGCAGCAGCAGCGCTGCGGTCTTTTCAGCCAGACTGGAACGGCAGGCGTACCACGTGGCAAAGCCGATGACGGCAGCGCTGATGCCCACGCTGGCAGCTGCCATGCCCGGGTAGAAGTGCAGGGTGAAGGTGGGCAGGGTAAACACCAGCTGATAGGCATTCCAGATAATGATGGGGAACACCACAAAGCCCACCACCATGCCGATAATGCTGCCCAGAATAGTGGCAAGCAACGCGTAGAACAAATACTTGCCCGCGATGCTGAGATTAGAGTAGCCCAGCGCCTTTAAGGTGCCCATCTGCAGGCGGTTCTCGTCCACCATACGGGTCATGGTGGTGGTAGCCACCAGCGCCGCCACAAGGAAGAAGAAAACCGGGAACACCCGGGCAATGGCGTCCATGCGGTCGGCGTACTGGGCAAAGGTGACGCAGCTCATGGTGGAGGTGCGGTCCAGCACATACCACTCGCCCTTTTTGATCTGGCTCACCTGCTCCTCGGCATCGTTCAGCTGGGCAAGGCCGTCTGCCAGTTTCTGCTCTGCCTCGGCCTTCTGGCTCTCGTACTCGGTGCGGGATTCTTCCAGCTGGGTCTGCCCGGCGTTATATTCTGCCCAGCCCTCTTCCAGCTGTTTTTGTGCGGCATCGAACTGAGTGTAGGCGCTGGCTGTGCCGGTGGTCAGCTGCAACTGTCCCTGCAAAAGCTGCAATTTCATCTTGCGCAGCGCAGCCTTGGCTTCGGTCACCAGCTGGTCGTTGGAGAGGTTCGGCGAGGAGATGAGTCCCTGCTTGTACATCTGCCGTTTGCCCGCGTCCAGCTGCTGCTGATAGCCCTGCAGCTGGTTATAGATGTTGTCGTAAGCGTCCTGCGCCTTGGCCAGCGCATCCCGCAGTTCAATATAATCCTCGTCCTCCGGCTCAGCTTCGTCCAGCGCCTTTTCGGCGTTGCGCAGGGCGGCTTCCGCGTAGGTCAGCAGGGGATCTGCCACCTTTTTCAGGTTGACCAGCAGTTCTATCTGCTGTAACTGTTCCTCAAATTCCAGCACCTGCTCCTCGTTGCTCACCAGCTGGTCGGCACCGCTCTGCATGGTGTCCGGCAGTGCAGCCTTCTGGGCGGCAAGCTCCTTTTCCCCGGCTTCCAGCTGCGCCTTGGCGGCATCCAGCTGCTGCTGCGCATCTGCCAGCTTTGTCTCGGCTTCGGCAAACTGGCGCTCGGCTTCTGCCTTCTGGCTGTCGTACTCCGCGCGTGCTTCGGTCAGCTTGTCGTTGGCGGTGTCCATCAGTTCTTCCCGCCGGGCGGTGCACTGCACGCTCTGGATGGCCTTGAGCTTTTCGGCTACGGCATCCACTGCGGCCTGATATTCATCCGAATAATTATCATACAGCCCGGCGTTTTCCGCTTTTATATAGCACGCCGTATAATAATCTGCGGTCAAAGTGCCCTCCGGCACAAACAGGATGCAGTCCAGCTGGCCATCACCCACGGTGCTGCTCTCGGAATCGGTGGAAAAATGCAGCGGGTCCTGCACCGTGCCCACCACCGTGAACACCTGCCCGCTGACCCCTTCGGTCTCTTCCGGCAGGGTCAACTGGGTGCCCAGTTCCACGGGGCTGCCGTGGCCCATCACGTGCACCACGCACTCCCCGGCAGCTTCCGGCATCCGGCCGGACAACAGCACCAAGCGGTTCATATTCTCCGGCGTATCGGCCTGCGGGTCGGCAGGCAGCTGATACAGCCGCGCCACCGTGGTCTGCTCGTCCCCTGTCCAGTGGCCTTCCACGTCCTGATACTTTACCGCCTGCACGGCATCTACCCCGTCCACAACGGCAATGGCGTTGATATCGCTCTGGCTGAGGCCAAGGGTGGACAGCACCCGCAGGTCGAACACATTCTGCTGCACATAGTACTTCTGGGCCGCGGTGCGCATATCGGGGGCAATGCACATCAGTCCGGTAAGCATCATCACCCCCAGCGCCACGATGCCAAACAGGGACACCACCCGGCTGATGCTGCTTTTCATCTCGCGCAGGATATTTTTGCGGTAACTTTTCTGCACAGTTCTCACCACTCGATCTGTTCCACCGGCACCGGGTGCTCGTTGACCTGATTGGACACGATGCGGCCGCTGCGCACCTGAATAATGCGGTCAGCCATACCGGTCAGTGCCGTGTTGTGGGTAATAACGATGACGGTGCGTCCGGTCTTGCGGCAGGTATCCTGCAAAAGACCCAGCACCTGCTTGCCGGTGCGGTAGTCCAGCGCACCGGTGGGCTCGTCGCAGAGCAGCAGCTTTGGGTTTTTGGCCAGTGCGCGGGCAATGGACACCCGCTGCTGCTCGCCGCCGGAAAGCTGCGCCGGGAAGTTGTTCAGCCGCTCGCCCAGCCCCACGCTGCGCAAGGTCTCGGCGGGGTCCAGCGGGTCGCGGCAGATCTCGCTGGCAAGCTCCACGTTTTCCAGCGCGGTCAGGTTCTGCACCAAGTTGTAGAACTGGAACACAAAGCCCACATCGTACCGGCGGTAGGTGGTCAGTTCCCGGGCAGAAAAACGGCTCACGTTGCGGCCGTCCAGCCAGACGTTGCCCTCGTCGCAGTTGTCCATGCCGCCCAGAATGTTCAGCAATGTGGTCTTGCCCGCGCCGGAGGGGCCCACGATGATGCAGAACTCGCCCTTGTCCACATAGAAATTCAGGTGGTCTGCAGCAGCGATCTTCACACTGCCGGTCTGGTAATATTTACAGACATCTTCAAACTCCACAAAATGCTCCATGGCGTTTTTCCTTTCTGTCAGAATGCAAAATATTTCAATTTAAATATAGCATAAATCCACCGGAATTTGCAAAGCTCCCGGCGCGAATTTTCAAAAACTTAACACAAGCCGCCGCAAAACATAAAAAGGGACACCGGAGCGTCCGCAGACGTTCCGGTGTCCCGAGATATAAAGCCGCGCGGCGGGCATTGTCAGCTTATTTTGCAGCGTACCAGTTTGCGCTGGGCTGGTACTGACCAGCGTTTACGGCATTGCCCTGATAGTACAGGGTGCCGTCCGCACCGCGGCTGTAACGGGAGAAGAACTCGTTCCAGATGGCAACGCTCTCCTCCTGCAGGTAAACGTGGGGGGTATCCTTGACCACGGTGTACTTCACCAGCGGTGCGTTGCCGCCCATAAAGCTCTTGGTCACAAAAGCGCCGTTGTAGGAGGAGCTTTCTGCAACAGCTGCCTCGTTGGTGGCGTTGTGGGCATTCCAGCCTTGCAGCGCCTTCACTGTGCCGTTATCCTCCACCAGCTCTGCCACGCCTGCCGAGTCGTACTCACCAAGGAAAGCCCATGCCGGCAGCAGAACAGCGGGGTCAAGCTCCGGCAGCGGGGTAAACATATAGCCGACCGGAGCAATAGCAGCAAACCGGCTTGCATAGCGGCAGGCGGTAGCCCAAGTCATCAGGCTGCCGTTGGAGTGACCGGTGGCATACACGCGGGTGGTATCGATGCGGTAATCCTGCTCCATGCGGTCCAGCAAGCTGTTGATGAACTCCAGATCCACGCTGGGGTCGGTATCCTTACCGGCCATTGCGGCAAAGGGACCTGCCAGCCACATGGCGGTGGGAATGTTGCCCATCAGGTCTGCGGGGCGCACCAGACCCTGCGCGAAGACCACGATAAAGCCGTTCTGCTCTGCCACATCGTACCAGCGGGACTCCTCTGCAATGGCATACATGGAGGCGGTATAACCGTGCATCACCAGCACCAGCGGCACCTTTTCGTTGCCAGTATAGGTGGACGGCACATAGACCATCCAGCGGCGCAACTCGCCGTTGACCCACTCCTCGTGAATATCAAAGCCACGCCGAGTAAAGTCCTCTGTCTTTGCCACGCGGCCCGGCAGCTGCAGCGCCATAAAGCGCTTGAACTGACCGGAGAACTTTTCCCAGATGGCTGCCGGGCACTGTGCCTTTTCGGTGACCCACACCTCGGCTGCAGAACCTGCACGGCCGCTGACATAAACACCGTCGCCCTTTGCCACAGCCTGGTTGGCTTTCAGGTAGAACTCCAGCGCTGCCTTATTGGTAGAATCAGCATTGGAGCGGACGAACCAAACGGGGGTATCCACCGTCTTTGCGGCAATGGCTTCCTCCTGCACGCCGCGGGTGGAGTCGCCGGGGAATGGCAGCACATACTGACCGCCCACTGCCTCCAGAGAGGCTGCTGGTACCTCGGCTGCATCCACAGCGCAGATGGAACTGAAATCACTTGCCCAGCGAGCACCGAACAGCAGGGCAGCTGCGCCGCCCTCCTTGTAGCCCACCAGTGCAGTGTGGGACTTATCCATAGAGAATGCACCGGACAGTTTAACGCTCTTCTTGCGCATCAGCTGGTACAGTGCATCCAGCGCTGCTGCATCATCGCGACCGGCAGCGCTCAGGGAAAGGTTCCAGCTGCCGCCGTTTTCGGGACCGAAAAATGCAACTGCGATCTTATTTTTGCACGCTACCGTACGCCACATACGACCGGTGACCGTGCCGGAGAACGCCTTTGCGGTGGTGTCATCCGGGGTCAGCACGATAACTGCCGGCGCCCAAGGATCCATGCCATCGGGCAGGTAATAGGTAGCAGTGCCAACATTCTGACCGCCCACTGTTACCTGCGCATCATGGAACAGGCCCACATTCACGTTCAGGTACGGTTTTTCCGGGTCATAAGCAAAGGTCTTGCCATCGCCCAGACCCATGGCTGCAGTCTTGCGGTCTACTGTAGTGTGCAGATCTCCGTTGGTCTGGTTCAGCTCTGTTGCAGCCAGAGCCGAGGGTGCCATGGCGGCTACAGTAGCGCCCAGCGCGGTAGCGGCGGAAAGCTTCATAAAATCGCGGCGTTTCATATTGTTTTCTCCTTCTTGTTTTTGTAAGTGTCTGCGTACTTTTTTATGCCCAGCTTTGAAGGCCGGACTCGCTTGCTTTTTCTCGGACTTTTTCCTCACAGCAGGTGCCTTTCTGCTTCAATGTTGTACAAAGAATACCATTTACATCAAGATTTGTAAATAGTATTTAGTGTTTTTTGTTACAGTTAATATATTAGTATATTATTTTTTGTGAAAAGAGCTGATCAGCGAAAGTTCCCTATAACGCTGCTGTTTCTCATGATACACTTCCTTTTCTCTATGAAAACGCAAAAAGCCCCTGCACGCAGGGTGCAGGGGCTTTGGAAAGGTTTCCTTACTTGCGGTTTGCCAGCAGGTTCTCGATCTTCTTCAGGGGGTCGATGATGCTGGAAACGGACATATCGTGGTTCAGTGCCACCACAAAGTAGGCAGCGTACTTGGAAACGTCCACGTCCACATACCAGTCGCGGGTCAGCAGCTCGGGCATACGGTAGGTCAGGTTGGTGCCCACAACGTAGGTCAGGGTGCCGTCTGCCACAGCCTTGTCGAACTTGTCCAGACCGCTGGTGAACAGGGGGAAGGTGGCGTTGGCGATGATGTTGGCAGCACCGCGCTCTTTCAGGTTGCTGGCGACCTCCAGCATACTCTCGCCGGAAGCAATGATATCGTCCGCGATAAAGACGGTCTTGCCCTCCACGCTCTCGCCCAGATACTCATGAGCAACGATGGGGTTGCGGCCGTTCACCACGCGGGTGTAGTCGCGGCGCTTGTAGAACATACCCAGATTGCAGCCCAGCACGCTGGAGAAGTACATATTGCGGTTCATAGCACCCTCGTCCGGGCTGACCACGGTGAACTTCTCCTTGTCGAAGGACAGGGTGGGATCCTTTTTCAGCAGGCTCTTCAGCACCTGATAGGTGGGCATGGCATTATCAAAGCTCATCAGGGGCACTGCGTTCTGCACGCGGGGATCGTGTGCGTCAAAGGTAATGATGTTGCGCACGCCCATGGTCTGCAGCTCCTGCAGCGCCACAGCGCAGTCCAGACTCTCGCGCACCACGCGGCGGTGCTGACGGCCGCCGTACAGGCTGGGCATAATCACGGAAACACGGTGTGCCTTACCGGCCACAGCCTGGATCAGGCGCTTCAGGTTTGCAAAGTGGTCGTCCGGGGACATATGGTTCTCGTAGTTGAACAGCTTGTAGGTGACGCTGTAGTTGCCCGGGTCTACCACGATAAAGATATCGTCACCGCGGACAGACTCCTTGACCAGACCCTTGGCATCACCGCTCTGGAAGCGGGGGCAGTCGCAGGAAATAATGAAGGTGTCTTTTTCAATTCCGGCAGCCTTTGCCCAACGGACAAGGTGCTTGTCGATCAGGCCGGTCAGCTCCTCTGCACCGGGGCAGGCGATCAGCCGCATATCCGCCACACTGGGCTGCTCAAAGAAGGACTTAGGGGAAATTTCAATAGACATAGTCACATAACTCCTTATTGATGTTTACCATCCGTACCATGCACACAAGCGCGCATATCTGGTTTTATTTTATCACATTTTGTCGATTGTTCCATATCAATTTGTTTCATGTATGGATTTTCTGCGCCTTGCACAGCTGTTTTTCCTTTTCCTTAAAGAGAATGTGAGTTTCTTACAAAAAACCGACCAAATCTTTACCGTTTCGCAAATTTTATCTGATTTTTGAGGAAAAGTAATACTTTTTCATCGCAGCAGCAAACGCCTTGGAGCATCCCCGCGCACCTTATTATAATGTTTATTTTTCCGGTGCACGGAGTGCTTCTGCCAGCCTGTCGCCGATCTCCTGCAGGCATTCCAGCAGCAGCGGGCTGAACTGGCTGCTTTGGGCGGTGCAAAGCAGATACACCGCCGCCTTGTGGGGGTAAGGACGCCCGTTTTCGCCGCCGGCCAGTGCATCGTAAGCATCTGCCAGCCCCACCACCTGCGCTTCCAGCGGGATCTGTTCTCCCACCAGTCCGTCAGGATAGCCGGAGCCATCATATCGTTCGTGGTGCCAGCGGCAGATCTGTGCCGCCGTCTGCACAAAAGCCGCTTCCTGCCGGGTACTGTTTTCTTCCAGCATCTGTGCACCCAGCGTTGTATGCTGCCGCAGCAGTGTCTCTTCCTCCGCAGTCGGGGCGGTATTGCATAGCAGCCGGTTTTCCAGCTCTATTTTGCCGATATCGTGCAGCGCCGCCGCCAATGTGATGCGGCGGCGCACAGAGCCCGTAAGCCAGTGCTGCCCGTTTTTCTGCGCCAGCTGTGCCAGCAGCAGTGCGGTAATGATCTGGATACGCCGCACATGGTTCCGGCTCTCGCCGTTGCGCTTTTCCATTACCCGGTTCAGCAGCGCAAGCATGATCCGGCTATTCTGATCCGCTTCCCGGATCTGTTTTTCCACCGCAGCGCAGAGCCGCCGCTGTTTCGCGTACAGCCGCATGGTATTGCCGATGCGCTGGCACACCACCCGGGCGTCAAAGGGACGGCTGATGTAATCCGACGCGCCCAGATCAAAAGCGCGGCGCATGGCGTCCACCTTGTCCTCACTGGAGATCATGATGACCGGGATATCCTCCAGCATTTTCTGCCGGTCCATCTCCTCCAGCACCGCAAAGCCATCCATTCCTTCCATGTGGATGTCCAGCAGCACAATGGAAATACCGTCTCTGTTTTCCTCCAGCAGGTGCAGACACTCTTCCCCGCTGGTGGCCTCGGCGGTATCAAAGCGTCCGCCCAATATCTCGGTGAGCATCCTGCGGTTCATGGCAGAATCGTCCACGATCAACACGCTCTGACGGCATTCCTGCCAGTCGTCTGTGTTCAACTGCTCCAGCATTCTGTTGCGTTCGTCTGCCATTTTCCTACCTCCTGCGGGCATTCTTCTGCTGCAAAGCTCCTGTTTTAGCCTGATTATACCCCGCCCTTTTCGGTCTCGTCAACGGAAGCAAAGCAATGCTGCGCTCTGTTGTTTATTCAAAATCTTTCGCATTTCGGTTGTTTTATCGCAGTTTTTGCAAAGTCTGTTTTTCTCCCGCGCACAAAACGACACATAAACAGGAGTGTAACGGTTTGTTTTATGCTGCATTTTCCGTAAAAACTCCCTCTTGATTTTACCTGTCAAATCCGGTATAATAAAAACCGCTCACAAAATGATACGCCGGTGTGTCGGAATGGCAGACGAGGGGGACTCAAAATCCCTTGTGCTAATAACACGTGTGGGTTCGACCCCCACCACCGGCATAAAAAGGAAGCCCTCCAGCTTGTCTGGGGGGCTTTCTTTTTATCTGCGGCGTGTGAGCGGGTCGAACAGCACGACCCTGCACAGCAGGGGAGCAATCAGCCCTGCGGGCTGTTGCTCAGTGCGCGGGAGACCCCCACCACCGGCATAGCAAGCAGCTCGAAATCGAAAGATTTTGGGCTGTTTTTCTTTTTCTGCTCAGTTTCTTATACTTTGGTGTTTTCTGGGAAGATATTGACGATTGCATTCGCCGAGGACACCTTGCTGGAAAAATCCAGATGTGTATAAATGTTGCTTGTTGTGCTGATATCGCTGTGCCCCAGCCACTCCTGAATTTCCTTCAGGCTCACGCCGTTGGCGTAAAGCAGGCTTGCGCAGCTGTGGCGCAGGTCGTGGAAGCGGATACGCTTCATCTGGTGTGCGACCAGAAAATCCGGGAAATGCTGGCTCAGAAAGTTGGGGCGGATGCGCCTGCCCATCGGGTCTACATAGATATCGTCAAGATAATCGGTGCAATTGGCATTTCCTTTGACCGTCAGCAGCTGGCGGATTTTCTCTGCGTGGAACGCGCCGCCATGTCGGCAGAACTTTCCAAGCTGCAAAAGGAAGGGCTGCTGGTCACCAAGCGGAATCATTTTCAGTTGTTGACCCGCTGACAGTCTGGCACATTGCCTGCAAGCACCGGCTTCCTTGCGAAAACCGGTGCTTTTTGCAGTTGCACTTTTTCCGGGAGATCATTATACTTATAAAAAGGCTAGGTGCTGCAAGGACAGGAGGGAAAGCGTATGGCACGGAACAAAACCGCGCAGGGCGGTATATCCCTGCGCCGCAAGGTCACGGCATGGCTTGCCGCAATTTTGCTGGTCACCATGCTTTCCACTGGCATTGCTACCATGGCAGGTCAATGGACGGTGCGCTCCTTTGATACGCTGCTGGCCGACAACGCCGTCTGCTACACGGTGCAAAACGCCCTCAAGGACGAAGCACAGGCCTTTGCACGCTATGTGCGTCAGCCTACTTCTGAAACCGAACAGGCCTATACCGCCGCCTGCACCGCTTCCGAGCAGAGCCTTGCGGCCCTGCCCTTCGATTACGTCCGCATCGGTGAAGAGCGCTATGCCCGCACATGGAACCTTTTGCAAGGGTATGCGGGCTATCGGCAGGAGCGGGATGCCTTTTTGCAGCTTTCCCCCTCGGCAGATACCTATATTGAACAGATGTACCATGTGATGGCACTGCAGGACTACCTTGCCGAGTATGCGCTACGTCTGACACAGGCCACGCTGGAACAGGAAAACGCCCTTTACAGCAGCACGGCGGCTCACATCCGGCATCTGCCGTGGCTGTATCTGGGACTGTTCCTGACGGCAGCCGCGCTGATGCTGCTGCTTATCCGGGTGTTGAGCCGCGCGGTGGTGCGTCCGCTGCTGCGGTTGGCACAGGCCTCCCGCAGCATTGCCGAGGGGGATCTTTCAAGGCCGGACCTACCGGTGAAAAGCAACGACGAAGTGGGGCGGCTGACGGGAACCTTTAACCAGATGAAGCACGCCATGGCGCAGCAACTGACCACGCAGCAGGCCTTGCACCGGGAAGAGGTGCGGAACCTTGCGCTGGAAAAGGATCTGGAACACACCCGGCTGGAGGTGCTTAAAAGTCAGGTGAACCCGCATTTTCTGTTCAACACCCTGAACATGATCTCCTGCATGGCGCGGCTGGAGGATGCTTCCACCACCGACCAGATGATCGTGCATCTGGGCAGTTTGTTCCGGCACAACCTGCGCACCAAGCGCCAGCAGATCACGCTGGAGGAGGAACTGGACGGGCTGGAGGACTACATTTATTTGCAGCAAATGCGGTTTGATGGACGTATTACCGTTGAAAAAAGCATCCGGGTGCAGCCTGCGGCGGTTTTGGTGCCGTCCTTTATGCTGCAGCCGGTGGTGGAAAACGCTTACTCGCATGGGCTCAAGTCCCGCGAGGAAGGCGGACGCATCCTGCTGCGGGCATGGATGCAGGGCAAGGTGCTGGTGCTCACAGTTGCAGACAACGGCAAGGGAATGACCGCAGAGGAACTGGACGCTGTGCAAACTAAAATTGCGCAGAGCGAGCAGACCGGACGCAGCATTGGCCTAGGCAATATTTCCCGCCGCATCGGGATGCTGTATCCGGGCGGTAAAATGCAGGTATACAGCCGCGCAGGTCACGGTACTGTGGTGCGGTTTGAACTCCCGCAGACGCAGCAGCCGGAAGAAAAGGAGGAGACGCTCTCGTGAAGTGCAAATTGCTGGTGGCAGAGGATGAATTGATCGAGCGCAAGGTGCTGTGCCGGACTTTGCAGAAGTATCTGGGAGATCTGATCTGCCTGTATGAAGCAAAAAACGGCAGAGAGGCTCTGGAAATTTTTGCCCGCGAAGCGCCGCAGGCGGCTGTGCTGGACATTGAAATGCCGGGTCTCACCGGGCTGGAGGTGGCGCGCAAGATCCGAGAAACAGACAGAAATTGCGCCATCCTGTTCCTGACCGGCTTTGATAAGTTCGACTATGCGCGGCAGGCGATCTCTGTGCGGGCGATGGACTATCTGCTCAAGCCTTACAACGAGCAGGAACTGGTATTCGCGGTGGAGGATGCCATCCGGCAGGTGTCGGTGCCGCTGCCTGCCCGCCCGGCACAGCCCCCTGCGCCTGCAGAGCCCCTCCGCCGGGAAGAGGACGAGGATATGCGTACCGCCATCATCCGTGCCGAGATCAGCCGCTTTATCGATGCCCACTATGGGGAGGATATCTCCATGCAGGATGCCGCCGCTGCGTTGCGCTACTCCGACGCCTACTTCTGCAAGCTGTTCAAGCAGTGCTTTAAGGTAAACTTTTCGGCCTACCTGAACGAATACCGGGTGAACAAGGCGCGCCAGCTGATTTTGGACCCGCGCCTGAGCCTGAAGGACATCGGTGCTGCTGTGGGTTACAGCGACGCCAACTATTTTACAAGGGTGTTCAAGCGCCTGACCGGCCAGACCCCTTCGGAATACCGCATGGCCGCAGCGGAAAAAGCGGTACAGGGATAAATCGGATATATAGGAAGCACGCGTTCTTTCCTGCCTGTCAGCAGGAGAGGAACGGGTGCTTCTTTATTTTTGCCAGTTTCTTTCGTCCAAAAAACGCAAAAATTGTACTTGGATACAACAAAGACAAAATCGTACTGCGTTTCACAAAATAATCCGGTTTCGCAAAAATGAACGAGTTGTTAAAATAAAATCATAGAAAAAACGCGAAAAGAGAGGATGCCATTCATGAAGAGAAGAACGTTTCTGTCGCTGATGGGCGCAGCGGCACTGACCAGCAGCATGATGCTTACCGGCTGCGGTGCCGGCTCCGGTGACGACCGCAAGATCGTGCGCATCGGCCATGTGCAGTCCCAGACCCACCCGGATCATCTGGGACTGGAAGCCTTTGCCAACTACATCAACGAGAAGCTGGGCGACAAGTACCGCGTGGAGGTGTACCCCAGCGAGCTGCTGGGCTCCCAGACCGAAATGGTGCAGCTGACCCAGACCGGTGCCATCGACTTTGTAGTGGCATCCACTGCCATCATGGAGACCTTCAGCGCCAAATACCAAATCTTCAACCTGCCTTACCTGTTCTCCAGCGTAGAAGCCTACCACGAGGCCATGGACGACCCCGAGGTGACGGACCCCATTTTCAAGACCACTTCCAAAGCCGGTCTGGAAACGGTGGCATGGCTGGATGCCGGCACCCGCAACTTCTACACCATCAAGACCCCCATCAACCAGCCCTCCGACCTGAAGGGTCTGAAGATCCGCGTGCAGCAATCGCCCACCAACGTGGAAATGATGCGTCTGCTGGGCGGCACCGCTACGCCCATGGGCTTCGGCGATGTGTACACCGCACTGCAGGCCGGTATTCTGGATGGTGCCGAGAACAACGAGCTGGCTCTGACCGATAACGGTCATGGCGATATCTGCAAGTATTACTCCTATGATATGCACCAGATGGTGCCGGATCTGCTGGTGGCAAACTACGCCTTCCTGAACGAACTCAGCGACGAGGAGCGCGCAATCTTTGAAGAAGGTTTCCAGATCGTGAAGCGCACCGAGCAGGATGCTTGGGAGGATGCTGTGGCTGAGGCGAAAGATAAGGCTGAGAATGAGCAGCACGTCAACTTTATTTACCCGGACACTGCACCGTTTCAGGAGGCTATGGCCCCCCTGCACGATTCCGTGCTGGCAGCAAACCCGGACTTGCAGCCCATTTATGACCTGATCCAGCAGCACAATGCTGCCCACACTGCGGACTGAGGAGGAGCATCATGGAAAAACTGAGAAATACCCTGAATAAGGTGCTCAATCTGCTGGCAGGTCTGAGCATGACGGTCATGGTGGTGCTGACCACCTATCAGGTCATTGTACGTTATATCTTCAACTCTCCCTCCACATGGTCGGAGGAACTGGTGGGTTATCTGTTCGGCTGGAGCACCATGCTGGGTGCCACCATCGTCTCTGGCGAGCGCGGCCACATGAACATTCCCGTGCTGGTGGACCGGTTCAACCCCACCATGCGCAAGGCGTTCCACATCTTTGCTGAGGTCATCGCCTTCATCTTCTCTGCGACCATTCTGGTGTTCGGCGGTTTTCAGGTGTCCAAGCTGGCTATGGGACAGCAGACCTCCTCGCTGGGCGTTGCCGTGGGCGTGTTCTACTGGGTCATGCCCATCTGCGGCGTGATCATTCTGGTGTATTCCGTGCTGAACATTATCGGCATCGCCAACGGCTCCATCTGTCTGGATACCCCGGAGGATGCAGACTTTGCAAAGGTGGAAGCCGAAATGGCTGCCGATGCCGACAAGGAAAATAAGGAGGACTAAGCTGTGGCAATTCAAGCGTTACTCGTAATTCTGGCAGTGCTGCTGGTGCTGCTGTTCCTCGGCGTGCCCATCTCGTACGCCATTGCAGTCTCTTCTCTGACTGCCATCCTTTCTTCCATTGATCTGAACGTGGCCGTGCTGACCGCTGCCCAGCGCACCTTTGTGGGCATGAGCAAGTTCAGTCTGACCGCCATCCCGTTCTTTATTCTGGCCGGCAACATCATGAATCAGGGCGGCATCGCCAAGCGTCTGGTGGATTTCGTCATGGCCATTCTGGGCAAGATGCCCGGCGCACTGCTGGTGACCAACATCGGCACCAACGCCCTGTTCGGTGCCATCTCCGGCTCTGCATCTGCTGCGGCTGCTGCTGTTGGCTCCATGATCCGCGACGGTGCCGACGAGCAGGGCTACGACCCCGCCGTGACCGCTGCCACCAACGCCGCTTCCTCCTGCTCCGGTTTGCTGATCCCGCCGTCCAACGCCTTGATCACCTACTCGCTGGCATCCGGCGGCACCTCTGTGGCTGCGCTGTTTATGGCGGGTTACATCCCCGGCATCATCTGGGCGCTGTGCTGCTGCGTGGTGGGCGTGCTGCTGGCGGTCAAGCTGGGCTATAAAGGCACACCCGGCAAATTTGACTGGAAAAACCTCGGCGTCTGCACCCTGCGCGCCCTGCCTTCCCTCTCCCTGATCATCGTGGTCATCGGCGGCATCATCGGCGGTGTGTTCTCTGCCACCGAAGGCTCTGCCATTGCCGTTGTCTATGCACTGGTGCTTGCCTTCTGCTACCGCTCCATCAACCTGAAGAGCCTGTGGAAGATCATCGTGGACTCTGCCAAGATGTCCGGCATGGTGGTGTTCCTTGTGGGTGTTTCCTGTCTCTTATACACATCTGACGCTGCCGACGAA
>ENA-OXEW01000581-OXEW01000581.1-human-gut-metagenome-genome-assembly--contig:-NODE-581-length-14171-cov-5.427529_pt1 | contig 14171 bp, 9 predicted proteins | sample MGYA00249363_ERZ652259 | MGnify/ENA primary metagenome ERZ652259 (study PRJEB26925, sample SAMN05826541) | human gut metagenome | biome: ENVO:2100002; feature: ENVO:00000062; material: ENVO:00002003...
GAGATTGCCTCTTGTCTCGTGGGCTCGGAGATGTGTATAAGAGACAGATTTTTAATACCGATAATGCTCGGCCTTGTAAGGACCCTCGACCGGTACGCCGATATAGTCGGCCTGTTTTTTCGTAAGCTGCGTAAGCTCCACACCGAGGTTATCCAGATGCAGCCGGGCAACCTCCTCGTCCAGATGTTTGGGCAGACGATACACGCCCACCTCCAGTTTCTTCTGCCACAACTCGATCTGCGCCAGACACTGGTTGGTGAACGAATTGCTCATCACGAACGAAGGATGTCCCGTAGCGCAACCCAAGTTCACCAGGCGGCCTTCGGCCAGGATAAAGATCGAATGGCCGTCGGGGAAGGTGAACTTATCCACCTGCGGTTTGATGTTGGTACACACGGCATCCGAAGCCTCAAGACGGGCCATCTGGATTTCGTTGTCGAAATGGCCGATGTTGCAGACGATGGCCTGATCGCGCATCCGCTGCATGTGTTCGAGCGTGATGATGTCGCAATTTCCCGTGCAGGTCACATAAATATTACCCTCGGCCAAGGCACTCTCGACGGTCTTCACTTCGAAACCCTCCATCGCGGCCTGCAAAGCGCAGATCGGGTCGATCTCCGTAACGATGACCCGGGCTCCGTACGAACGCATCGAACGGGCGCAGCCCTTGCCGACATCGCCGTAACCGCAAACGACCACCACCTTGCCGGCAATCATCACGTCGGTCGCCCGCTTGATACCGTCCGCCAGCGACTCGCGGCAACCGTACAGGTTGTCGAATTTCGACTTGGTGCAGGAGTCGTTCACGTTGATCGCAGGAACGAGCAGTTCGCCCGCCTCCTGCATCTGATAAAGGCGATGCACGCCGGTCGTCGTTTCTTCGCTCACACCCCGCCACTCGGCTACCGTTCGGTGCCATTTGCCGTTATCTTCGGCCAGAATCTTCTTCAGCGTATCGAGAATGACCTCCTCCTCGTAAGACGACGGTTCGTAATCCAGCGTCGAAGCGTCGTTTTCGGCCTTATACCCTTTGTGGATCAACAACGTGGCATCGCCGCCGTCATCGACGATCAACTGAGGCCCCTTCCCGCCGGGGAACGACATGGCCATCGCCGTACACCACCAGTACTCGGGCAGCGTTTCGCCCTTCCACGCAAAGACGGGAACCCCCGCTTCGGCGATGGCCGCCGCCGCATGGTCCTGCGTCGAAAAAATATTGCACGAACACCAGCGCACGTCGGCGCCCAACTCGACCAGCGTTTCGATCAACACGGCGGTCTGAATCGTCATATGCAGCGACCCCATGATACGCACGCCCTTCAACGGTTTCTGCGGGCCGTACTTGCGGCGTATGGCCATCAGTCCGGGCATCTCGTGCTCCGAAATCTCAATCTCTTTCCGGCCCCATTCGGCCAATGACATATCGGCCACTTTGTAAGGCAGGGATAAATCCAAAAACATACTTTTTATCATTTAATCAATTATACATAATCTCTTGCCGAATCGTTGGCTCTCGTCGGCCGCATTGCGACACCGACTCCCGCCGAAGGGAATCGAAGCCACGAAGCGGTAAACACGGCCTCCGGCCGAAAAACGGTATAAACCGCCGCACGGTCATCGCCGCCGATTCTCCGAACTCAAAATACAGCTGCGATCCCGTTCGATCTGGCGCTGCAACTCCTCCAGCGAATCGAACTTGCGCTCGTCGCGGATCTTACGCCGCAGCTCGACCCGGAGCCTCCGACCGTAGAGATCGCCCGAAAAGTCGAAAATATGGGTTTCGAGATGTCGGGGACCTCCGCCCACCGAGGGATTGCTCCCCAGATTCGACATGGCCTTATACTCCACACCGTCGATCTCCACATAGGACTCATACACTCCGCTTTCGATCGTATCCGCATCCGCAACCTCCATATTAGCGGTCGGAAATCCCAACTCACGGCCCAGTTGCCATCCGTGCATCACCTCTCCTTCGATCCAGACAGACATAGCCTCAAATCTTTTCGGTCAGCTTGCGCACCAGGGAAATCTGGGAGAAAAACTCCTTGGCGAAAACCCGCAGCACGGTATAAAGCGGTATGGCCAGCAGCATGCCGATCACCCCGGCCAACGACCCGGCGATCAGGATCACGAGAAATATCTCGAGCGGCTGCGCCTTGACCCGCTCGGAGTAGAGCGTCGGTTGCAGCACGAAATCATCCAGCCCCTTCAAAATCAACAGCGATCCTGCAATGACCAACATCGTATGGCCGATCGACATCCCTTCGATCGGGGTGATGATACCCATGCAGACCGAAACAGCACCGCCGATGGTCGGACCGGCGTATGGCACGACGTTCATAACCCCCATGATAAGACCGATGAAAAAGGCATCCTGCGCCCTCATGCCGAAAGCCATCATCACCAGCGATACGGCCAGCATCAACAGGAAGCTCTCGGCCAAAATCCCCCGGAAGTAGCGGGACAGAAGCACTGTAACCGAATTGAGGGCATGCGTCACGTTCTGTTGGTATCGATCCGGGAAAAGTGCCGTTACCATCGCATAGAAAAGTCCGTCGTCCCGCAGGAAAAAGAACGTGATGAACGAAATCGAAAAAAAGGCGATCACGCTCGAAACGGCCAAACTCACCACCGATGAAAACGCCGTATTGATCGTGTCGAAATTAATCAGCGACTGCAGGAAAGAGATCAGCGTGTCCTTGAACGACACCTGGGTTTCGGGCAACGAGAAGAAGTGAGTGAGATAATCCTGAATACGCTGCAGCGGCTCCTCGACAGAAGTCAGCACCGTCGAAAAATCGAGGTGCGCCAACTGGTAGAGCTTGTTGGTCACCAGCGGCACGAAAAGCCCGCACATCACCGCGAAAACGATCCAGATCACCAGCAGCGTGACGAGCGCTCCGCACCAGCGCGGCACACGCCATCGCCCGATCCGGCCTCGGGATATCCGGGCTACCAGCGGGCGCCCCATGATGGCCAGCACCGCCGAAACCAGAATGTAGATCACGATGGAGCTGAAGTACCACATCAAAAAGAGGACGACGGCCGTAATGGCCGCCCCCACTGTAAAACGAAGCAATGTTTGAGGTGTAATACTCATACGTACCGCAACGCGAAAACCGCCGCCAATAAGTTACTTCAACCGGGCGATGGGAGTTTGCGATCCCACGACAGGATCCCCGATCTCCACGAGCAGTTCGGTATCCTTCGGCAGAAGGATGTCGATGCGGGAGCCGAACTTGATGAACCCGCAAACCGAATTTTGCTCCACCTTCGAGCCGACTTTCATATAGGAAACGATACGACGGGCGATCAGACCCGCAATCTGACGGAAGAGCACCTCCTTGCCGTCGGGGGTTCGCACGACGGTCGTCGTCCGCTCGTTCTCGGTCGAGGACTTGGGATGCCACGCCACCAGGAAACGCCCCGGATGATACTTGAAATACTCCACAGTACCTCCGACCGGCACCCAGTTCATGTGAACGTTGGTAATCGACATGAAGATCGAAATCTGCAGCATCTCCCGATCGAGGTATTCGCTCTCGTGCACCATTTCGGTCACTACGACCCGGCCGTCGCACGGAGCGAAGACCAACTCCGCATCATGGATCTTCACACGCCGCGGCTCCCGGAAAAATGCCACGATAAAGAACCAAAACAGCACAAGCAGAATGGATCCGAACCAGAGCAGTCCCGCTTCGGCATGGCGCGACATCAGATAGTACATCAGCGCCCAAAGCAGGAAACAAACGACTCCTGTCAGCCCGATAATCTTGTAGCCTTCCTTGTTTATTTTCATATTCGGATAGTAAGTTTTCTTATGAAATATGCAGCAATACCAGATAAGCGACCACGAACGGCAACGAGAAAATGAGCGCATCGAAACGGTCGAGCCAACCGCCGTGCCCCGGCAGAATATTGCCCGAATCCTTCACGCCGGCCGCACGCTTGAACATCGACTCGATCAAATCGCCCAACACACCGCTCACGGCAGCGATCGCAGCTAAACAGCACCACAGCCAATAGCTACCGTCGAGCCACCATGCGGCAAGGCAGCCCATAGCGATCGCACCGACGATGCCGCCGAAGAACCCCTCCCACGACTTGTTGGGCGAAATCCGCTCGTAAAGATGATGTCGGCCGACACTGACCCCCACCAGGTAGGCGAATACATCGTTGGCCCAAATAATGAAGATGTAGGCCAAAATCACCCAGGGATTCCAGCCACCCTCCCCCGTCAGCAGAGGCAGATAGGCCATCATCGACAAAGGCACGGCCACATAAAAGACACCTCCGAGCGTCGCCCCCACATCGGCGGCGGGACGGGCACGCTTGAGGAACAGTTCGCAGACGAACATCAGTGGTATGAGCAAAATAAAAACCGGCAACAACCACAAGAGGACGGAAAGCGCTCTCGGCAACAACGCCACCTGCTCCGCAGAAACCGCCAGCAGGAAACTCGCCACGAAAAGAGCCGTACCCGTAACCAGTCCGAGCCATTTGAGAGGGTAAATATCCTCCCGGCGGGCCATCCGGTAAAACTCCCACATACCGCCGATGAGAATCGCCAGCAACAGCACTCCGAAACTCCACTGCGACCAAAGCACCGCTCCGACTACCACGACAGTCAGGACGGCACCGCTCAAGGTTCGCACCAGAAGATTCCTTATTTTATCAGACATAATTCAACCTTTTTCGGGTAAACCTCGTTAAACTTCAGGCGTTTCCGCCGACGATTTTCCGTCCGACACAGCGGAAGCGGCGGTTCCGGAAATCTTTTCTTCGTCCTTTCGGGGCTCGGCCGACGCAACCTCTTTTTTCCCGGCTGCCTCTTCCGCATCGCCGGATGCAGCTTTCCGCTCCGCCAAAGCCTTCTGCTCGGCCTCTTTCCGTTCCCGCAGAATATCCTTTTTCCGTTTACCGAAGATACGCTCCACATCCTCCGTAAAGACCACTTCGCGCTCCAACAGCAGTTCGGCCAGCTCCTTCAAACCGTCGGCATGGCTGCGGAGTACCTCCGCCGCCATCGCATAGGCTTCGGCAATGGTATTTTTAGCCTCGGCGTCGATCTGCTGGGCCGTCAGTTCGGAATAGGGCTTGGTCAGCGCCATGTCGCTCTGGCCCGTAGAGTCGTAATAGCTGATCGTCCCGACCTTCTCGCTCATACCGTAATAAGCCACCATGGCATACGCCATCTTGGTCGCCCGCTCCAGATCGTTGAGCGCTCCGGTCGAAACCTCGCCGAAATTGATCTGCTCGGACACCCGGCCGCCGAGCATCGCAGCCAGCTCGTCCATCATCTGCTCGCGCGTGGTGATCTGCCGTTCTTCGGGCAGGTACCAGGCCGCGCCCAACGACTTGCCGCGCGGAATGATAGTCACCTTGATCAGCGGACTGGCATTCTCCAAAATCCAGCTTACCGTAGCGTGTCCGGCCTCGTGATAGGCAATCACCCGCTTCTCTTCGTCGGAAATGATCTTGTTCTTACGCTCCAGACCGCCGATAATGCGGTCGATCGCCGCCAGGAAATCCTCGCGCGACACATATTTCTTATTGTGACGGGCCGCGATCAACGCCGCCTCGTTGCAGACATTGGCGATGTCGGCACCCGAAAAGCCGGGCGTCTGCTTGGCCAGAAAAGTACGGTCCAGCTCCGGATCGAGCTTCAACGGACGCAGATGCACGTCGAAAATCTCCTCGCGCTCCTTCACGTCGGGAAGTCCCACCTCGATCTGGCGGTCGAAACGCCCGGCGCGCATCAGCGCCTTGTCGAGGATGTCGGCCCGGTTGGTGGCGGCCAAAACGATGACGCCCGTATTGGTCTGGAAGCCGTCCATCTCCGTCAGAAGCTGGTTCAGCGTATTTTCGCGCTCGTCGTTGCCCGAGAATCCGGCGTTCTTGCCGCGGGCGCGGCCGATGGCGTCGATCTCGTCGATGAAGACGATGCCGCGCTCGGCCTGCTCGACGTTGTAGTCGGCGACCTGCAACAGCCGCGAGAGAATACTCTCGACATCCTCGCCCACGTATCCCGCCTCGGTAAGTACCGTAGCGTCCACGATGGTGAAGGGCACGTTCAGCAATTTGGCGATCGTGCGGGCCATCAGCGTCTTGCCGGTACCCGTCGGGCCGACCAGCAGAATGTTCGACTTGTCGAGCTCCACTTCGCTCGCCTCGCCCGAAGCATGCAGCAGCCGCTTGTAGTGATTATATACGGCCACCGACATATAGCGTTTGGCATCGTCCTGCCCGATCACGTACTGATCCAGAAACTCCTTGATTTCATTGGGCTTGAGCAAATCCTCGAATTTCAACGAAGTATTCTTTTGCTCCTTGCGACGGGATGCGGCTTCGTCATGCAGCACATCGTTTTCGATGAGCATCTGGTATCCTTTCGCAATACATTTGCTGCAAATATTGCAACCCTTGGACGAACTCAACAGGATCGCACCGTCGCGGCGTTTGGCCCCGCAGAACGAACACGCATCGCTCTCATTGCCGTAAAGGTCTTCTCCGTAATTTTTAGCCATAGGTCTTTAGTTTTCCTTCGAATTTCGTTCCCGGTCCCGGTCGAACTTTCGGACGAGCCTCTGCCGGGATAAAGTCGAAAACAAACTCCCGTCATCATCTCTACCCGGCCGTCGATCGGCCTCGTTCCGACGTCGCACACCGGAAATATCGAACCGGGTTCTTCATTTATTCCGCTCGGCCTATCGAGCGCCCCGCTCTGCCTCCGCTGATCGGAAACGATGCATTTTCTCTCCCGAAATCGACCGTCCCCTGCAGATTGAAACAGAAATATTATCCCCGCTTGGTCAGCACCTCGTCGATCAGCCCGTACTCCTTGGCCTCCCGGGCCGACAGCCAATAATCGCGGTCGGCATCCTTTTCGATCTTCTCGATCGGAGCGCCCGAATGGGCCGCAATGATCTCGTACAGCTCCTGCTTGGTCTTGCGGATCTCGCGGGCCGTGATCTCGATGTCCGATGCCTGCCCCTGGGCCCCGCCCAGCGGCTGATGGATCATCACCCGCGAATGAGGCAGCGCCGAGCGCTTGCCTGCAGCACCGGCGGTCAGCAGCACGGCGCCCATCGAAGCGGCCAGTCCCGTGCAGATGGTCGCCACATCGGGCTGCACCAGTTGCATCGTATCGTAGATTCCCAGACCGGCCGTCACCGATCCGCCCGGGGAATTGATGTAAATCTGGATATCCTTTTCCGGATCGGCCGACTCCAGGAACAGCAGCTGCGCCTGGATGATATTGGCCGCATCGTCGTAAATCGGAGCCCCCAAAAAGATGATGCGATCCATCATCAAACGCGAAAAGACGTCCATCGTCGCCACGTTCAACTGGCGCTCCTCGATGATCGTCGGCGACACGTAGGCCGCGTACTGCGAGCGGAAATCATGCAGTTTCAGACTATTGATACCGCAATGCCGGGTGGCGTATTTTTCAAATTCATTCATAACCGAACAGTTTGCAAGTTAATAAAAAACATCGGAAGCCGGTTCAAAAATTTTTCCGCGACTTGCCTCCGGTCCTACTCGATTTCCCGTACCCGGCCAACACACGATGCAGGCTCGAATCCGGCAAAAACGAGGGAAGAAGCAAAAAACAGAAGTATGACTACTAAACAGACTTTGAGGGAGTGATTGCAAAAATCAAACCCTCAAAGCTCTGATCGGATACCAATTTTCCGCTGTTTCTTAAATCTCCTTGGCCAGTTTTGCGAACTCTTCGGCAGAAACGGCCTTTTCGGTCACCTTGATCTTGGACTTCACGTCCTCGACCACCTTCATCTCATACAGCTTCTCGTAGATCTTCTGTCCCTGCTCGCGGTCCTCGAGAATCTTCTTGGCGTAATTGGCCAGCATATCTTCCGGAGCCGTCGGCAATCCGTATTGAGCGAACTGGGCCTGTGCCAACGCCTTGGCCTCTGCAGTAGCCTCTTCGGGGGTTACCGTAAGGTTATCCTGCTTGATGAAATATTTCTGGAGATAATTCCAAGTGAACAGTTTTACGAAAGCGTCGAAATCCTTCTCGATCTCCTCCTTGGTGAACTTGCCTTCGTTGATGACGTACAGCCAGCGCTTGAGGAACTCGACCGGCATGGTCAGCCCGGCTTTCTTCAACAGGAAATCACGCAACTGCAACGTAAAGAGATAGTCGCTCTCGCGGCGCAGCTCTTTCGAAATTTCGGCATCGACGAACGCCTCGAACTCCTCGGCGGTTTTGACGTTGCCCGCAGGAAAAGCCATCTTGAAGAACTCCTCGTTCAGCTCCGGTTCCGCGAACTTGCGGATCTTGGTGATTTCGAGAGAAAATTCGGGTTTGATACCCTCCAATTCGTTCTCCTTGACCTGCAATACGGCGGCACGCTGCGCCGGAGTCTTGTAAAGCTCATTGACATTGACCTGCGTCTTGAACCCGACCTTCTTGCCGATGAAGGGCTTGCGCTCCTCCTCGTTCATCGAAATCAGTCCGACGTAAGCGCCCTCAATCTTCATATCGCCGTTGTCGAGCGTCACCTCCAGCGCTTCGTCCGCCGTTACCTTGTCGGTATCCACCAGACGGCCGAAACGACGCAGGAAATTGCTGCGGTAATCGTCGTGCATCTTCTTATCGACCTTGATCGTGTAGTAGGTCATCTTATCTTTCGCCGACAGCTCGAGCTTCACCTCGGGAGCTTCGCCGATCTCGAAAATGAATTCGAATTCGGTCCCGTTCTCGAAATCGAAGTCGCCCTGCTCCTCCGAGGGGATCACGTCACCGACATAGTCGATCTTCTGCTCCTGCAGGTAGTTGAACGCCGCTTCCGAAGCCTGGCGGTAAGCCTGCTCCGCAAGCACGCCCTTGCCGTACATCTTCTTGATCACGCCCATCGGCACCATACCGGGGCGGAAGCCCGGAATATTGGCCTTGCGTTTGTACTCACGCAGGGATTTTTCGACCGCATCGCCGTAATCCTTCTCGCCTACGGTCACCTTGATGAGCGAGTTATTCTGCTCGCGCTGTTCTCTTACGATATTCATATTTCAGTTGTTTTATACGTTACAGTTCGGGTCGGCAAAAGTACAAAATAATTCATTAGCAAGCAACAAACACCCGATAAATATCTCCGCACCGATCCGTTTTTCTTTCAGAAAGGGCTTCGGGGAAAAGCACCCGGACCGGCAGCCCCTCCGATCCGTAATTCGGGCGCCGAAATCGACGTCTTTTTCCGAAAAATAGCTATCTTTGTTGCCTATTATAATAAGGACATACCGGCTATAAACGGCCAACGCCGCAGCCGGACAGCATACAAACGATACGGAATCCAATGACAAAAATCGCATGGATCGGACTGCTGGCGATGACGCTGGCCGCCTGCTCGGGACGCACGAAAACCCTCCGAACGGAAACCCCGGCCGCTACCCCCGCCGCGCCGCGCACCTACACCTACCGGGTCATCGAAAGCTATCCCCATTCGACCGACAGCTACACGCAGGGGCTCCTGTTCGCAGACGGAGTGATGTGGGAAGGTACGGGCGAATACGGACACTCCCGCCTGCAGCGCATCGACCTCGAAACAGGACGCACGGACGTAGTGGCTACGCTGCCCCGCAGCGAATTCGGCGAAGGCATCGCGCTGCTCGACGGCAAGATCTACCAACTGACCTGGGAAAACAACAAAGCCTACGTCTATGACGCGGCGACGGGTCGGCAGCTCCGCACTTTCGCCTATGCGGGCGAAGGATGGGGCCTCACGACCGACGGCGAGCGGCTCTATATGAGCGACGGCAGCGAATACCTGCGCATCCTCGATCCGGAAACCTTTCGGGTGCAACGCAGCGTGCCGGTCACCTTCCGGGGTGCCCCGGTACAACTGCTCAACGAACTGGAGTGGATCGACGGGAAGATCTGGGCCAACGTCTATGTCACCGACCAGATCGTCATCATCGACCCCGCCAGCGGCATTGTCGAAGGGGTCATCGACCTGCGCGGCCTGCTCCCGGACGAAGAGATCGCCCCGGATACCGACGTACTGAACGGCATCGCCTACGACGCGGCCTCGGAACGTATCTTCGTGACAGGCAAAAGATGGAGCAAACTCTTCGAAATCGAAATCATACCCCAATAAAATACCACACGACGTGACAAAAAACCGCGACATACGACACGAACTCGAACACCGCATCCTGCTGCTCGACGGCGGATTCGGCACGATGATACAGCAATACGGCCTGGACGAAGCCGACTACCGGGGCAAGGAGTTCGCCGCGAGCGAAAAACTTCTCAGAGGCTGCAACGACCTGCTGAACCTCACCCGTCCGGAAACAATCCGCGAAATCCACGAGAAATACCTCCAGGCCGGATCGGATGTAATTACGTCCAACACGTTCAACGCCAACTCCATTTCGCTGGCCGACTACGGACTGGCAGCGGAGGCGTACCGCATCAACCGGGCCGGCGCAGCCATCGCCCGCGAAGCGGCGGACGCCTTCACCGCCCGCAATCCGCAGAAGCCCCGCTTCGTGGGCGGCTCGATGGGCCCGACGAGCCATACGCTGTCGATGTCGGCGGACGTGGACAACCCCGGCGCCCGGGCTTTCACTTTCGAACAGCTCTCGCAGGCGTACTACAATCAGGCTCGGGGCCTGATGGACGGCGGCGCCGACCTGCTGATGCTCGAAACCGTCTTCGATGCGCTGAACGCCAAGGCAGCGATCTTCGCCATCGAAACCCTCTTCGCTGAACGCGGCATGCGACTGCCGGTCATCGTCTCCAGTACGCTCACCTCGTCAGGGCGCACCCTCGCGGGACAGACCATCGAGGCTTTCTATACCTCCGTCGCACACGCCGAGCCGCTGGCCGTGAGCCTCAACTGCTCGTTCGGCGCCAAGGCCCTGCTGCCCTACCTGGAGCGGCTGGCCGCTGTTTCGGAATTCCGCGTGGCGGTCTATCCCAATGCGGGTCTGCCGAACGTCATGGGCGGCTACGACGAGACGCCCGCGATGTTCGCCGCCGACGTAGAGGAATACATGCGGCGCGGCCTGGTCAATCTGGTGGGCGGCTGCTGCGGCACCACGCCCCTGCACATCTTCGAACTGGCGAAGATCGTGAACAACTACACGCCCCGCCCCCTGCCGCAGCGGCGGCACGTGACCTGCCTGAGCGGGCTGGAACAGCTTCGGATCGTTCCCGAAGCCAACTTCGTCAATGTCGGCGAGCGCACCAACGTCGCCGGCTCGGCCAAGTTCGCGCGGCTGATCCGCGAAAAAAATTACGAGGAAGCTCTCTCGGTGGCCCGCGCCCAAGTCGAAGCGGGCGCCAATATCGTCGATGTCTGCATGGACGACGGCCTGATCGACGGTCCCGAAGCCATGCGCGACTTCCTCAACCTGATGGGTTCTGAGCCCGAAATCGCCGCAGTACCCGTCATGATCGACTCTTCGAAATGGGAGGTGCTCGAAACGGGGCTCCGGGTGGTGCAGGGCAAGAGCGTCGTCAATTCCATCTCCCTGAAGGAGGGCGAGCAGGAATTTCTGCACCGCGCCCGCCTCATCCGCCGTTACGGAGCCGCCGCCGTGGTGATGCTCTTCGACGAGCAGGGACAGGCAGACACCTATGCCCGCAAGATCGACGTGGCGCAGCGAGCCTACAAGCTTCTCACCGACGACGGATTCCCCGCCGAAGACATCATCTTCGACCCCAACATCCTCGCGGTGGCCACCGGTATCGAAGCCCACGACGCCTACGCCCGGGACTTCATCGAAGCCGTCCGCTGGATCAAGCGAAACCTGCCCCACGCCAAGATTTCGGGCGGCGTGTCGAATCTATCGTTCGCCTTCCGGGGCAACAACGCCGTGCGCGAGGCCATGCATTCGGTGTTTCTCTACCACGCCATCCAAGCGGGTATGGACATGGCGATCGTCAATCCCCAAATGCTGCAAATCTACAGCGACATCGAACCGGGACTGCTCGAACGGGTCGAGGATGTTATCCTCTGCCGCCGCGCAGACGCCGCCGAACGCCTCACGGAATACGCCTCGCAATTCACCAAAACCGGCGCGACGCAGACACAGCATACCGACGCCTGGCGCTCGGAGCCGCTCGGCAAACGCATCGAATACGCCATGCTCAAGGGCGTGGCCGACTACATCGAGCAGGACGCGCTCGAAGGCTACCGCACGCTGGGCTCGCCCCTAGCGGTGATCGACCAGTTGCTGATGCCGGCCATGGAGGTCGTAGGCAATCTGTTCGGGCAGGGCAAAATGTTCCTGCCGCAAGTGGTCAAGACCGCCCGCGTGATGAAAAAAGCCGTCGCCGTACTGACTCCCTACATCGAGCAAGGTTCCGAAGCGAACGCCAAGAGCGCCGGCAAGGTGCTGGTGGCTACCGTGAAAGGCGACGTACACGACATCGGCAAGAACATCGTGGCGGTAGTCATGGCCTGCAACGGCTACACGATCCGCGACCTGGGCGTGATGGTCGAGTGTCCCCGCATCATCGACGAAGCCGTCGCCTGGGGCGCCGACGCGATCTGCCTGAGCGGACTGATTACCCCTTCGCTCGAGGAGATGATCCACGTCTGCGAAGAGCTGGAACGCCGGGGGTTGCAAATTCCCGTACTGATCGGCGGTGCGACCACTTCGGACGTACACACCGCCGTAAAAATAGCTCCGACCTACTCGGGCCCGGTGATCCATGCCGACAACGCCAGCCGCAACAACAAAATCCTCGGCGAACTGCTCGGTCCCGGCCGGGAGGAGTATCTGGCTCGCGTGCGCGAAGAGCAACAGACCCTGCGCGACCAGTACCGCCGCCGCGAGGAGATCCGCACGATCCTCCCCTTCGGCCAGGTGCGCAAGCTGCGCGTGCCGAAACCCGCGTCCGAAATCGCCGTTCCGGCACATACGGGACGGCTGGTGTTTCCGGACATAAGTATCGCCGATGTGGAGCCGCTGATCGACTGGAACTTCTTCTTCCCGGCGTGGGGGCTCAAGGGCCGCGTACCGGAGATCTTCGAAAACCCCGAACACGGCGCCGAAGCCCGCAAGCTCTACGACGACGCGCAAAAGATGCTGGCCCGCATCCGCGAAGAAAAACTCCTCACCCTCCAGGGCGTAGCGGGCATCTTCGAAGCCGTCAGCCGGGGCGACGACATCGTGGTCACCGGCCCGAAAGACAAGAAATACATCCTGCCGATGCTGCGCAGCCAGGCCCCGGTCCGGGAAGCCCAGGCCCGCTGTCTGGCCGATTTCATCGCCGACGAAAAGGCAGGCAGGACCGACTATATCGGGGCCTTCGCCCTCACGGGCGGCATAGGGCTCAAGGAGCTGACCGAAAAGTTCCGCGCGGAGGGCGACGACTACAACGCCATCCTCTCGAAGCTGCTGGCCGACCGCCTGACCGAAGCCCTCTGCGAATGGGTGCATATCTTCATCCGCCGCCAGATGTGGGGTTACGAAACCGGTCCGGCGCTCACACCCGAACAGATCATCCGCGGCAAATACCGGGGCCGGCGCATGGCCTTCGGCTACCCGGCCTGTCCCGACCACTCGCTCAAACGCGAGGTCTTCGACCTGCTGGCCGCCGACAAGACGACCGCCATGCGTCTGAACGACAACTATATGATTACACCTGAGGAGGCGCTCTGCGGCCTGTTCTTCGCCGACGCCGAATATTTCTCCGTCGGCCGAATCGACCGAGAGCAACTGGCCGACTACGCCGCACGCCGCAACATGGACATAGAAACGATCGAAAAACTGATACCCAATAACATCTGATGAATATTACGGATCTCATACAGGGCGCCGTCGCTTCGCGCACGACCCGTTTCGCCTTCGAGCTGCTCCCGCCCCTGAAGGGGGACGGTACGCGCAGCGTCTTCGGAGCCATCGACCCGCTGATGGATTTCAACCCGGCCTACATCAACGTCACCTTCCACCGCGAAGCCCTCAAAGAGGACATCCGCCCCGACGGAAGCCGCGAGTGGCACATCATGCGCCGCCGTCCGGGCACGGTCGGCATCTCGGCCGCGATCCGGCGCAAGTACGACGTGGAGGTGGTTCCCCACCTGATCTGCGGCGGCTGGTCGAAATACGACATCGAGGATTCGCTGATCGACATGGATTTCCTGGGGCCTGTCTCTTATACACATCTCCGAGCCCACGAGACAAGAGGCAATCTC
>ENA-OXEW01000608-OXEW01000608.1-human-gut-metagenome-genome-assembly--contig:-NODE-608-length-13682-cov-7.440889_pt1 | contig 13682 bp, 9 predicted proteins | sample MGYA00249363_ERZ652259 | MGnify/ENA primary metagenome ERZ652259 (study PRJEB26925, sample SAMN05826541) | human gut metagenome | biome: ENVO:2100002; feature: ENVO:00000062; material: ENVO:00002003...
ATCCACAAAGGATTCCTGCGGCTATTTGCCTTAAATCCCGCTTGTGCTTGCGAAATATTCGTCATTTTCTTTGTTTTCAGATACACCTTAAGGTGCGGCCCCGGCAGACCCGGTACTTCCTCGGGTCGGAGCGCGCTGCCCCGCAAGGGGCTGCTGCCGGAAGAACAAAGGAGATCGAAACCTATGAAAACACGCATTATTACTGCGATCGTGGGCATTCTTGTGCTCATTGGCGTGATGTTTACCTTTAACACCATGGTGTTCAATCTGGTGATCGCTGCCATCACCCTGATCGCTGTCCATGAAATTTACAACGCCCTCGGCTTTGAAAAAAAGGACTGGCTCATGTACGCAGTGCTGGTACCCTACACATTGCTGGTCATGCTTTCCACTTACAGTGCCATGCGCAAGCTGGTCATGCCCATGTCCTTTGTGCTGGTCACCTTTTTTGCCATCTATCTGGTGGTGCGCAACGGCACAATCAGCTACCAGAAGGCCAGCGGTCTTTTGGTGTTTTCGGGCATCGTGATCTTCTGCTTCTACTCCTTCATCCTGCTCAAGGAGCGTCTGCCGGTGGAAAAATTCGGCTATGACGCGGTTTTCTTTATTTTGCTCATTCTCTGCTTTGCATGGGGCGGCGACACCTGCGCCTACTTTGCAGGCCGTGCCTTCGGCAAGCATAAGCTGTGCCCGGTGGTCAGCCCCAAAAAGACGGTGGAGGGTGCCATCGGCGGCGTGCTGGGCACCATGGTGTTCGGCGTGGTCGCTACCATCATCTACTCCATGGCGGCTAACCGCATGGAAGCCTTTACCCGCTCTAATATCGGGGTCTCCATGTATTTCATCATCGCGCTGCTGGGCTGCATCGCTGCAGTGCTGGGCATCTACGGCGACCTGTTTGCCAGTGTGGTCAAGCGTCAGTGCGGCATCAAGGATTACGGCACCATCTTCCCGGGTCACGGCGGTATTCTGGACCGCTTCGATAGTGTGATGTTCATTGCGCCCTTCGTGACCATGGTCATCACCGCCGTGTTCTACGTCTGATACAGAGGAGGAAACTATCATGTCTAAAAAAATAACGCTGTTGGGTTCTACCGGCTCCATCGGTACCCAGAGTCTGGATGTCATCCGCGCCCAAGGGTACGAGGTCTACGGCCTTTCTGCCCACAGCCATGTGGAAAAGATCTTGCAGCAGATCGAGGAGTTCCACCCGAAATATGTCTGCATGACCGACCCGGATGCCGCCGCAAAGCTGGACGCCGCGCTGGCCGGCCGGGCAAATGCACCCAAGCTGCTCACCGGCCCGGAGGGGCTGAAGGAACTGGCTGCGCTGGACGGCCCGGATGTGGTGCTGAACAGCGTGGTGGGCATTGCCGGTCTTGGTGCCAGCCTGTGCGCCATCGAGAGCGGCCATGATTTGGCGCTGGCCAACAAGGAAAGCCTTGTCACCGGCGGTCATCTGGTCACGCAGGCTGTGGAAAAGCACGGGGTGCAGCTGCTGCCTGTGGACAGCGAGCACTCCGCCATCTTCCAGTGCCTGCAGGATAAAGAGAGCGCTCCCAGCCTGACCAAAATTCTGCTCACGGCCTCCGGCGGCCCCTTCTTCGGCATGACCACCGAGCAGCTGCGCGGCAAGACCCGTGCAGACGCCCTCAAGCACCCCAACTGGAACATGGGCGCAAAGATCACCATCGACTCTGCCACCCTGATGAACAAGGGTCTGGAGCTCATCGAGGCCGTATGGCTCTTTGGTCTGCCGCCGGAAAAGATCCAGATCGTGGTGCAGCGCCAGAGCATCGTCCACTCTGCGGTGCAGTTCAGCGATAATTCGATCATTGCCCAGCTGGGTGTGCCGGATATGCGCATCCCCATCCAGTACGCCCTGACCTACCCCAAGCGTGTGCCGGGCGTAGTGCCGGAACTGGACTTTACCACCCTGAAGCTGCTCACCTTCGATGTGGCTGACGAAGAGACCTTCCGCTGCCTTGCCGCCTGCAAAAAGGCCATCCGCAAGGGCGGTCTTGGCCCCTGCGCCGCCAACGGTGCCAACGAGGAAGCCGTTAAGCTGTTCCTTGAGGATAAGATCGGCTTTTTGGATATCGGCCGTCTGGTGGAGGCTGTTGTGGACAGCGACAGCTTTGGCGGCGACTATACGCTGGCAGATGTGTACGAGTGCGACCGCATGGCGCGCGCGTTCGTGCGGGCACACCTGTAACGCTTTATCAGCAATATACGCCCCGGCGCTGTTTTTGTAACGGCTCCGGGGCGATATGGGAGAACGAATGTCATTTATTAATACCATCCTTGCTGCGCTGCTTGTGTTCAGCGCGGTGATCGCCATCCACGAGTTCGGGCATTTTACTGTGGCAAAGCTCTGCGGCATTCAGGTCAATGAGTTTTCCATCGGCATGGGGCCGGTGCTCTGGAAAAAGAATCATAAAGGCACCCAGTACAGTCTGCGTGCCCTGCCTGTGGGTGGCTTTGTAGCGCTGGAAGGGGAGGAAAGCCCCGAAAGCCAGCAGGCAGAAGCTGCCCATACTGTGCAGGAACAGCCCGCCCCGGAGACGGAAGCATCTGTGCAGCCCACCGGCGTCCCCCTGAATGAAGCGCCGGTTTGGCAGCGGGCACTGGTCATGGTAGCCGGTGCGGTCATGAACTTTGTGCTGGGCTTTGTGGTGCTGGTGATCCTCATCGCCGCCCAGAACGAGCCCATCACCAGCAAGACCATCTACGCCATTCAGGACGGTGCCCTCTGCGGGCAGACCGGCCTGCAGGCAGGGGACAAGGTTCTGGCGGTGAACGGCCGCCGCTGCTTTGTGGCAAACGACATCTTGTACGAGCTGGTGCGCACCCAGTCCTACAGTGCGGATTTCACCGTGCTGCGGAACGGCCAAAAGGTGCATCTGCCGGGGGTACAGTTTGACACATGGCAGGACGAAAAGGGCGAGACCCACATGAGCATCGGCTTTTCCGTCTACGGGCTGGAAAAGACCCCCGGCAACGTGCTGCGGGAGGCAGGCAACAGCGTGCTGTACTATGGGCGCATCGTGTTCACCTCCCTTGTGGACTTAGTGCGCGGGCGGGAGAGCATCAACAACCTCTCCGGCCCGGTGGGCATCGTATCGGCCATCGGGCAGGCCGCCAGCTACGGCTGGCAGGATCTGCTGGAGATGCTGGCGCTCATCACCGTCAACCTTGGCATCCTCAACCTGCTGCCATTCCCGGCGCTGGACGGCGGTAAGGTAGTATTTTTGGTCATTGAAGGCGTCACCGGCCATGCAGTGCCGGAAAAGCTGCAAAGCGTGCTCACCCTTGCAACCTTCGGGCTGCTGTTCGGGCTGATGCTCTTTGCAACCTACAACGATATTCTCCGGCTCATCACCGGGATAGTATAAGAAAGGGGAACCCTTATGCGGCAGAAAAAACGTGAAGTGAAGATCGGCAATGTGACCATCGGCGGCAGCAACCCTATTGCGGTGCAGACCATGCTCAATGTGCCGGTGGAGGACATCGAAGGCAATGTGGCACAGGCTAAGCGGTGCGAAGCTGCAGGCTGCCAGATTCTGCGGGTGACCTGCCCCAGCCCGGCGGATGCAAAGTGCATCGAAGCCGTCAAGAACGCGGTGAACATCCCCATCGTGGCGGATATCCACTTTGACTACAAGGCAGCGCTGGCCTGCGCGGACGTGGGTGTGGACAAGATCCGCATCAACCCGGGCAACATCGGTGACGACGACCGGGTAAAGGCAGTGGTGGATGCCTGCCAGCAGAAGAACATCCCTATCCGTATTGGTGTCAACGGCGGCAGTCTGGAAAAGCACATTCTTGCCCGTTACGGTGCACCCACCCCGGAGGCCATGGTGGAAAGCGCTTTGTACCATGTGCGGCTGCTGGAAAAGTTCGATTTTAACAACATCGTCATCTCCATCAAGAACTCTAACGTGCCCCGCATGATGGAAGCCTACCGCCAGCTCAGCGCCGTCACCGACTACCCGCTCCATGTGGGCGTCACCGAAGCCGGCACCTACCAGATGGGTCTGCTGAAAAGCGGCATGGGCATCGGCGGGATGCTGCTGGAGGGCATCGGCGACACCATCCGTGTGTCGCTGGCTGCCGAGCCGGAAAAAGAGGTGGAAGCAGGCTTTAACATCCTGCGCGCTGTGGGCTTCCCGGTCACCGGGCCGGAGGTCATCACCTGTCCCACCTGCGGACGCACCCAGTACCCCTGCACTGAAATCGCCAACGAGGTGGAAAAGCGGCTGCAAGGCTATAAAAAGTCTATCAAGGTAGCCGTGATGGGCTGCGTTGTCAACGGCCCCGGCGAAGCGCGCGAAGCTGATATCGGCATTGCAGGCGGCAAGGGCGAGGCCGTGCTATTCATCCACGGCAAGCCCATCAAAAAGCTGACCGGCGATAACATTCTGGATCAGTTCATGGACGAGATCTATAAATTGTAAGTATTCTTTTCCCTACTGCCACACCTGCAAAAACGGGTGCGGCAGTTTGTGCTGTAAAGAACCCACCAAAAAGGAGTACCATTTGTGAAACCACTTGTTTCCCAGCTGTGGCCGCAGTTTATGGCGGACCCGGATTTTGCGGCCTGCTTCGGGCAGGTGATCGTGGAGCACGCCCGGATGCTGCGGCAGGACCGGCAGGTCGAGTTTACTCTGCGCAGCGCCGCCCCGCTGGATCAGAACCTCTGCGCCCGCCTGCTGGCTTCCCTGCAGCCGGACTACGAGGGCTTTGAGCTGAAGATCAAAAACCTGTTCGGCTATGCCATGCTGGACGAGCACGCCCTGCGCACCCTGCTGGAGGACATGAAGCGGGACGGCGTGCCCATCAACGGCTTTCTGGACAGGAGCAGCATCTCCATTACCGGGCAGAACATCACGGTGGGGGTGTGCCACGGCACAAAGTTTTTGCAGGAGATGGGCTTTGAGGAGCTGCTTGCCAAGCGCATTGCTGAGCATACCGGCGTTACCCCCAAGGTGACGCTGCAAAGCGCGGTGACTGCGGCTGAGCAGCAGCAAATGGAAGAAAAGCTGGAGCGCAAGATCGCACCGCCGGTGGTCAAGTTTGAGAAAAAAAATACCGCACCGTCCATCAAGGTGGAGGGACTCAACCTTACGGACAAGCCTGTCACCATCTTCCACGGCAAAATGTTTACTCCCAAAAACCTTACGCCTCTCAAGGATCTGGGCGGCGAGGGCGGCAAGTGCATGATCTGGGGCGATGTGTTCTTTACCGAGGTCAAGGGCAATTACCGCAAGATCTATACTGTGTCCATCACCGACTATACCGGCTCTATCAACCTGAAGGTCCGCGCACAGGAAGGGGAGGACTGCTCTAAGTGGGAGGGAATCGGCAAGGGCAGCACGGTCATCGTGCGGGGTGACTGCTCCTACGATAAATATGAGCACGACTACATCGTGTACCCCTACGATGTGCTGATCGTGGAGCGCAAAAAGCGGGAGGATACTGCCCCTGAAAAGCGGGTGGAGCTGCATCTGCACACCAAGCTTTCCAGCATGGACGGCTTCTGCGACCCCGGCGGCATCGTCAAGCTGGCGCACCGCATGGGACACCCCGCCATTGCCATCACCGACCACGGCGTGTGTCAGGGCTACCCGGAAGCCATGCTGGCAGCCGATGACATCCACAAAAAAGACCCGGATTTCAAGCTCATCTACGGGTGCGAAGCCTACTTTGTGGACGACATGGTGCCCTGCGTCTACGGCGTAAAGGATCAGCCACTGGACGGCGAGTTCTGCGTGTTCGACACCGAGACCACCGGTCTTGATCCTGGGGTGGAGTACCTTACCGAGATCGGCGCGGTCATCATCCGCAACGGCGAGGTGGTGGAGGAGTTCGACACCTTCGTCAAGCCCGGCAAGCCCATCACCCCCAAGATCACCGAGTTGACCGGCATCACCAACGAGATGGTGGCGGATGCGCCCGGTGAAAAGGAAGCGCTGGAAACCTTTCTTGCCTTTGCGGGCGACCGCATTCTGGTGGGGCACAACGTCCATGCCTTTGATATGCGCTTTTTACGGGCAGCTGCCAAGCGCAGCGGCGTCAAGTTGGAACCTACCTATATCGACACTCTGACCATGGCACAGACCATGTACCCGGGTCTGCACAACTATAAACAGGGAACCATCAATAAGCATCTGGAACTGCCTGCCTACGAAGCGCACCGCGCCTGCGAGGACTCCGCTGCGCTGGGACGTATCTTCTGCGTGATGCTGAACGACCTTGCGGAAAAAGAGGTGACGAAGGTCAGCGAGATCAACACCGGCCTTGGCGGCAACCGCGAGGTGCTGAAAAAGAAATACTATCACCTCATCATTCTGGTCAAAAACCAGATGGGCCTGAAAAACTTGTACAAGATCGTCAGTGAAGCACACGTCAACTACTTCTTCAAAAAGCCCCGTGTGCCCCGCAGCCTGCTGAACAAGTACCGGGACGGCCTGCTGCTCACCAGCGCCTGTGAAGCGGGCGAGCTGTACCGCGCCATCGTGGACGGCACCAGCTACGAGGAACTGAAAAAGATCGCCGCTTACTACGATATCCTTGAGATCCAGCCGCTGGGCAACAACGCCTATATGGTGCGGGATGGCAAGGTGGACAGCGAGGAGCGGATCAAGGAATTCAACCGCACCGTCATCAAGCTGGGCGAGGATCTGCACAAGCCGGTCATTGCCACCGGCGACGTGCACTTTACCGAGCCGGAGGATGCGATCTACCGCGCCGTATTGCAGGCTGGCAACGGCTTTAAGGATGCCGATAACCAGCCGCCGCTGTTCTTCCGCACCACGCAGGATATGCTGGCGCAGTTCTACTATCTGCCCAAGGAAAAAGCCTACGAGGTTGTGGTGAAGAACCCCCGCAAGATCGCCGCCATGATCGACAACAACGTGCGCGCCATCCCCCGGGGCACCTACCCGCCCAGCATCGAGGGTGCAGAGCAGCAGCTGCGCGATGCCACATGGGAGCACGCCAAGCGGGATTACGGCGACCCCTTGCCCGAGATCGTGGAAAAGCGGCTGCAAAAGGAGCTGGATTCCATCTGCGGCCACGGCTACGCGGTTCTGTACGTCATTGCGGTCAAGCTGGTGGCCTACTCCAATGCGGGCGGCTATCAGGTGGGCAGCCGTGGTTCTGTCGGCTCCTCTGCCGTGGCGCACTTTTCCGGCATCTCGGAGGTGAACAGTCTGCCGCCCCACTACCGCTGCCCCAAGTGCAAGTACAGCGAGTTCATCACCGATGGCAGCGTGGACGATGGCTTTGACCTGCCGGATAAAAACTGTCCCCACTGCGGCACCCGGATGCTAGTGGACGGCCACGACATTCCCTTCGAGACCTTCCTTGGCTTCTACGGCGATAAGGAACCGGATATCGACCTGAACTTCTCCGGCGAGTACCAGTCTAATGTGCACCGCTACACCGAGGAGCTGTTCGGCAAGGCCAACGTGTTCAAGGCTGGCACGGTGTCCGGTATTCAGGATAAAACCGCTTATGGTTACGTTAAAAAGTATCTGGACGAGCGGCAGCGCACCGTGAACCACGCCGAGGAAAACCGCCTGACGCTGGGCTGCACCGGCGTCAAGCGTACCACCGGCCAGCACCCCGGCGGCATGGTCGTTGTGCCGGACACCTACGAGATCTACGATTTCTGTCCCATCCAGCACCCGGCAGATGATGTGGCGGGCGGTCTGCTGACCACCCATTTCGAGTTTAAGTACCTGCACGACACCCTGCTCAAGCTGGACGAGCTGGGTCACGATATGCCCACCTTCTACAAGTATTTTGAGGAATACACCGGCATCTCGGTGGACAGCATCCCCATGAACGACCCCAAGGTGTACAGCCTGCTGACCAGCCCGGAAGCGCTTGGCGTGACCCCGGAGCAGATCGACAGCCAAACCGGTACCTTCGGCATCCCGGAAATGGGCACGAACTTCGTGCGCGGAATGCTGGTAGAAGCACGACCTAAAAATTTCTCGGAGCTGATCCAGATCTCCGGTCTGTCCCATGGCACGGACGTGTGGACGGGCAACGCGGACGAACTGATCCGCAGCGGCACCTGCACCATTGCAGAGGTCATCGGCTGCCGTGACAGCATCATGCTGTACCTGCTGCGCAAGGGGCTGGAGCCCAAGATGGCCTTTGATATCATGGAGGCCGTGCGTAAGGGCAAGGTGGCCAAGGGCGGCTTCCAGCCGGGCTGGGAGGAAGCCATGCGGGAGCACGAGGTGCCGGACTGGTACATCGAGAGCTGCCGCAAGATCAAGTATATGTTCCCCAAGGCTCACGCTGTGGCCTACCTGATGAGCGCCATCCGTCTGATGTGGTACAAGATCTACAAGCCGCAGGCGTTCTATGCGGTGTATTTTACCGTGCGCGGCGACGATATCGACTACGAAGCCGCCATCGGCGGCGCTGCCGTGGCGCGCGCCCACATGGAAGCGGTCAAGCGCCGCCTGAAAGAGGAAAAGAACGCCAAGGACGAGGATGTGCTGGTCAGCTTGCAGCTGGTCAACGAGATGCTGAGCCGTGGGTACGAGTTTTTGCCCATCGAGCTGGGCAAGAGCCGCGGCTCCAAGTATGTGGTGGAGGACGACAAGGTGCGCCTGCCCTTCAGCGCCCTGAAGGGCCTCGGCGGTGCCGCTGCCGATGCTCTGGAGCGGGTGACCATCCACGGCGAGGAATATATCTCGGTGGAAGAGCTGCAGCAGGCTTCCGGCGTGGGCAGCGGCATTCTGGACCGTCTGCGTCAGGTGGGCGCACTGGGCGACCTGCCCGAGAGCAGTCAGGTAAGCTTTTTCTGAGAAACAAAGGCCGTTGCACAGATTTTGTGCAGCGGCCTTTTATCAGGTCTGGACGATTTTGAATGCCCGCCGCGTGCGCTTTGGGCATTTTCAGCGGAAGATTTTTTTATAATTTCCAAGTCGGGAAGTTCTGCGGAACTTCCCGACTTGCTTTTTCACCAGAAAAAGAGACTGCCGCACGGAGTACCATGCAGCAGTCTCTTTGTGTTTTGTGATAATGTCAAATCAGGGCAGGGGAGCACTTACTCCACGCTGATCATATAGTAGTAAACGGGCTGGCCGCCGCGGATGTGGCTTACTTCCACATGGTTGGGGCACTTTGCCTTTACGATCTCGGTAACCTTCTCGGCGTCCTCATCGCTCACATCACAGCCGGAAATAATGGTGACGAAGCTGGAATCCTTCTTGCACATATTGCGTGCCAGACGGTAGGTGGCTTTGGTGATATCGGTGGAGGTGGAAACGATCTTGCCGTTCTCCAGCGCCATGATCTCGCCCTTGCGGATGCGCTTGCCATCGTACTCGCTGTCGCGGGCGGCGTAGGTGATCAGACCGGTGGACACCTTGTCGGCAGCAGCCATCATGTTGATGGTGTTGGTCTCGGCGTTCACAGAGGGGTCGAAGTTCAGCAGTGCGGTAATGCCCATGGGCACGGTGCGGGTGGGCAGCACCACCACCTGACGGTCAGCCAGCTTCTGTGCCTGTTCCGCAGCCATGATGATGTTCTTGTTGTTGGGCAGCACGAACACGGTCTTGGCAGGCACGCTCTGGATGGCTGCCAGAATATCCTCGGTGGAGGGGTTCATGGTCTGACCGCCGGACACCACAGCGTCTGCTGCCAGATCGGTGAACACAGCCTTCAGGCCCTCACCGGCGGCAACAGCCACAAAGCCGTAGTCGCGGCTGGGGTCCACGGCGGCGTAGATGAACTCGCTGGCCTGAGAGGGAGCCTTCTCGGCAGAAGCCTGCTTTTCAAGGCTCTTGCCCTGCTTCTGGCGGGCGAGGAACTGCTCGTGCATATTCTCGATCTTGAAGTTGGTCAGGTAGCCGTACTTGATGGCCTCGCTCAGGATCTTGCCGGGGTCGGCAGTGTGAACGTGCAGGTTGATGACGTCGTCATCCTCAATGCACACCACGCTGTCGCCGTTGGACTCTGCAAAGGCGCGCATCTTGGCGGCGCTGGCACCCTCGTTCTTGTTGATGAGGAACTGGGTGCAGTAGCCGTTGGTAATGTCCTCCACCTTCATCAGGTCGTCGGTGAACACGCCCTTACCGGCATTCTCGGTGGACAGCTTTGCCTTGTTGGGAGCAGCTTCGCCGCCGGCAATAATGGCCTCGCCGTGGAACACCTTGCCCATGCCCTCAAAGATGACCATAATGCCCTGACCGCCTGCGTCCACAACGCCGGCCTTCTTCAGCACGGGCAGCAGGTTGGGGGTGTCCTCCAGTGCCTTCTGACCGGCAGTCAGCACTACGTCCCACAGGGCGGGCACATCGGCGGCATCACTGGCAGCGGCTTCCTCGGAAGCAACGCGTGCCACGGTCAGGATAGTGCCCTCGGTGGGCTTCATCACGGCCTTGTAGGCACCCTCAACGCCCTTCTGCAGGGCAGCCACGATATCGGCAGCGTCAGCCTCTTTTTTGCCCTCCAAAGCCTTGGAGAAGCCGCGGAACAGCAGGCTGGTGATAACGCCGGAGTTGCCGCGCGCACCGCGCAGCATGGCAGAAGCAGCAGTCTTGGCAGCTTCGCCCACGGTGCAGCTGTCGTCCAGAGCTTCCAGCTCACGCACGGCAGCGCCCACGGTCATGCCCATGTTGGTGCCGGTGTCGCCATCCGGCACGGGGAAAACGTTCAGCTCGTCCACGCGGGAACGCTGGTTGTTGATGTTGTTGGCGCCGGAAATGATGGCGTCGCGCAGGATCTTACCAGAAATCATTGTTCTTACTCCTTAGTAACTGGCCGGAAAATCCCGGCTCGGGTTTGCAGACAAATCAGGCGATGACGTCATCCACGGACACCACCACGCGGGCGACCTTCAGCCCGGTGGCCTGCTCCACCTCGTCCTTGACGCGGTGGGAGATGCTGCGGGCGGCGGTGGAAATGTTCAGACCGTAGCTGACGGCAATGTGCAGCTCGATGACCAGACGCCCATTCTGCTGGGTCACGCGCACACCCTTTTCCGGGTAATCGGAACCGTATACCATGCTTTTCACAGCGTCAGTCATATCACGGGGAGCCATGGCAGCAACGCCGTAGCACTGTTTGGTGGCTTCACCCACCAGGGTGGAAAAATACCCATCAGTAAAGCTGACATTCCCAAGCGGGAAACGGGAAGTGATCATAGTCGCTCTGCTCCTTTATGTTATTTTTCATAAAAATACACGCAAGGGTCGGGGGCATTGGCTGCGCAAAACAAAGCTTGCCTCAGATAAACACCCACCCTATTATACAACTTTGCACCGTGGTTGTACAGTTCAAATTGTTGGATTTACTGCTTTTTGCGCTTCTTTTGCATCATTTTTGTAAAGAAAAAAGGGAGAACTGCCCTCGACAGCCCTCGCGCTGCTTTGCGCAGCGGGCGTGGTATGCTGAAGGCAGGCTGTGCAGAACCCATCAAAACGGAAAGTATGACAAATAAAGAAAAACAATCTGTGAATAAATTATAAAAGCTTCCTTGCCTGGCTTTCTTTGTCTATGAAAAAGTGCTAAAATAGAAACAAAGAAGAGAAGGGGCTGCCAGCCCCCTTTTCCCATGATACTTTCCGGAATACGCCGGACGCACGGCACATTACATAGCGCAGGCAGACCGTTCCAACAGGTATTGCCTGCAAAAAATGCGATAGGAGTTGTTGGCATGAACATTCTCTTTTTTCTTTCCCCAAAGCAGGATCTGATGTACGTTTACGATGACTTTACCCTCCGGCAGACGTTGGAAAAGTGGGAAAACAACCGCTACGCCTCCATTCCGGTGCTGAACCGCAAGGGCGAATATGTGGGCACGCTGACCGAAGGCGATATCCTGTGGGGACTGAAAAAATACCATGGTCTGGATCTGGAAGCCGCCGAGGACATCCCCATCTCAGAGTTTGCGCATAAGCGGGACTACAAGGCCGTCACGGTGACCACCAGCATGGATGAGCTGGTGGAAGCCGCGATGAACCAGAACTTTGTCCCGGTGGTGGATGACCGGGGCAGCTTTATCGGTATCGTGCGGCGGCAGGCCATCATCCGCTACTGCTACGATAAATCCCGCAAGATCGAAATGACCCGTACCGGCCGCCCCGTAAAGGAACTGGCTGGCGTACATTAAAAACACAAAACGAGGGCGCTGCACGGTAAATGTGCAGCGCCCTCGTTGCTATTTGTTACTTGTTGCGGATGTATTCGTCCATGGCCTTTGCAGCTGCCTTACCGGCACCCATGGCCTTGATGACGGTAGCAGCGCCGGTCACGGCGTCACCACCGGCGTACACGCCGTCACGGCTGGTCTTGCCCTCGTCGCCCTCGGTCACGATGCAGCCGTGCTTGTTGGTCTCCAGACCCGGGGTGGTGGAGCGGATCAGCGGGTTGGGGCTGGTGCCCAGGCTCATGATCACGGTATCCACGGCCAGCTCAAACTCGCTGCCCTGTTTTTCAATGGGACGGCGGCGGCCGGAAGCGTCCGGCTCACCCAGCTCCATCTCGATGCAGGTCATGGAGTGCACAAAGCCGTCCTCGTCCGGGTGGATGGCAACGGGGTTGCACAGGGTCTTGAAGATGATGCCCTCTTCCTCGGCGTGCTCCACCTCTTCCTTACGGGCGGGCAGCTCAGCCATGCCGCGGCGGTATACGATGTACACGCTCTCGGCACCCAGACGCAGGGCGCTGCGGGCAGCGTCCATAGCCACGTTGCCGCCGCCCACAACGGCGACCTTCTTGCCGGTGCGGATGGGGGTCTTGCTGGTGGGCAGATAAGCCTTCATCAGGTTGGAGCGGGTCAGGAATTCGTTGGCGGAATACACGCCCTTCAGGCTCTCGCCGGGGATGTTCATAAAGCGGGGCAGACCGGCGCCGGAGCCTACGAACACGGCCTCGTAGCCGTACTCGCCCATCAGCTCGTCAATGGTCAGCACCTTGCCGATGACCATGTTGCACTCAAAATCTACGCCCATCTTCTTCAGGCCGTCGATCTCCTGCTGGACGATGGCCTTGGGCAGACGGAACTCGGGGATGCCGTACATCAGCACACCGCCTGCAACGTGCAGAGCTTCGTAAACAGTCACCTTATAGCCCAGCTTAGCCAGATCGCCGGCGGCGGTCAGACCGGCAGGGCCTGCGCCGATGATGGCCACCTTATGGCCGTTCCATTCGGGTACGATGGGTGCGGTGTGCACGTTCTCGCGGTGCCAGTCGGCTACAAAGCGCTCCAGACGGCCGATAGCCACCGGCTCGTTCTTGATGCCGCGGGTGCACTTGCCCTCGCACTGGCTCTCCTGCGGGCAGACACGGCCGCAGACGGCAGGCAGGGAAGAGGAGCGGTTGATCACCTGATAGGCGGCTTCAAAGTCGCCCTCTGCAACGTGAGCGATAAACTCCGGGATGTCGATACCCACGGGGCAGCCGGACTGGCAGGGCTTGTTCTTGCAGCCGATGCAGCGCTTGGCTTCGTTCACAGCCATCTCGGCAGTGTAGCCCAGAGCCACTTCCTTAAAGTTCTTGTTGCGGACGTTGGGGTCCTGCGTGGGCATGGGGCACTTTTTGGGGTCCATATTGAAAGCCATTTTACATTCCCTCCTGAGTCTTGAACAGGTTGCAGGCTGCCCTGTCTCTTATACACATCTCCGAGCCCACGAGACAAGAGGCAATCTCGT
>ENA-OXEW01000618-OXEW01000618.1-human-gut-metagenome-genome-assembly--contig:-NODE-618-length-13371-cov-8.576600_pt1 | contig 13371 bp, 16 predicted proteins | sample MGYA00249363_ERZ652259 | MGnify/ENA primary metagenome ERZ652259 (study PRJEB26925, sample SAMN05826541) | human gut metagenome | biome: ENVO:2100002; feature: ENVO:00000062; material: ENVO:00002003...
GGTTAAAAGGGGCGAGCAGCCCCTTTTTCGTGGCTCCAGCGCGTCGAAATCGCTGTGACCTTGTTGTGCTGAACGCACAGCATTTGCTGCGCAAACCGGTCTGCGACTTGAAAGCCCCACTGGGGCTTTCATGCCTTGCAGGCACCGCCGCACTTTTTTTCTCTTTTGGTGTCAAAAGAGAACATCCCTCGGCAAGCAGATACTCTCCCAGCGGAAGCCATTCAAAATCGTTTTCTCAACAAAAAAAACCGCCGCGCTGCGTACCACGGCAGAGCGGCGGGAGATGGAATGCTATTTCAGGCTGTTACTGGGCTGTCCAGTAGAAGTCCTCGCCGGGCAGCGTACCGCCCACGGCGGCGGGGTCGGCATCGTAGAGCACCTGCAGGTAACCGGAGACATCGGCCTTCAGTTCCTCGCCGGTCAGGCAGACGATGTTGCAGTTGGGCAGTGCCTTTTTGGCGATGGCGGCTTTTGCCACCACGCCCTGCTCCTCGCACAGGGCGGCGGTGCCGTCCAGATCGGTGTTGGCGGCATTCACGCTTTGGGCGTAATCTGCCAGAAAAGCAGCTACCACGTCCGGGTGCTCCTCGGCGTAGGCCTTGCGCACCACGGTCACACCGGTGATCAACTGGGTGTCTGCTACCTTGTCCCACTCGGCGGTCAGGTCAAGGGCTACCCGCAGGGTGTCGTCCTTCAGCCCGGCGGCAGTCACATAGGGCTGGGGCAGCACTGCAATGGCGTCCTGCGTGCTGGCCATCTGGGCGGTCACCTCGGTGGCTTCGCTGTAATACTGGATGTCCACATCCTTGTCCGGGTCAAGGCCGTTGGCGGTAAGCAGATAGCGCAGCACATACTCCGGGGTAGTGCCCTTGCCGGTGGACAGGATGGTGCGGCCCTTGAGGTCTGCCATGCTGTGGACGGTGTCGCCCTGCTCCACCACATACAGAACGCCCAAGGTGTTCACTGCCACGGCCTGAATGCCGCCGTTGGTTTTCTGGTACAGGGTCGCTGCCAGATTGGCCGGGATAGCGGCCATGTCCAGCTCGCCCTTGATGAGCAGCGGCACGATCTCATCCGCAGCGCCGTAAAGCTGCAAATCGTAGTCCATGGCGGCAGTTCCGGCCTGCTCCATCGAGAGCAGGTTGACAAGCCCCATGGTGGTGGGACCCTTCAGCCCGGCGATGCGCAGTGGCTCGGTGGCAGACAGCGGCGCAGCAGTTTCTTCCTCAGAAGCAGCCGCAGAGGAAGCAGCTTCGGACACCGCCGTGCTGGAAACGGCAGAGCTTGCGCTGCCGCCGCAAGCTGCAAGGCTCAGTGCAAGGCTGAACGCCAGCAGTAAGGACAGGATCTTTTTCATGATATACTCCTTTTCACACCCGGCACACCCCGGTACGGGAAGCGGAAACCGGTCTTTTTTGAAAAATTTTGCAAAATCATTTGCTTTGCGCGTTCCAGTTTACTATAATAGGGGTAAAAATACCGTTGCGTGTGCAACGCAATTGCAGGAGGCTGCAGAGAACGCTGTTTTCTCTGCGGAGTTGCGATGAATAATTATCTGCCGCTGTTACAAAACACCACGCTGTTCGCAGGTCTTTCCGCTGCGGAGCTCAGCACGCTGCTGTCCCGGCTGGGGGCAAGCGTGCGCAGCTACGGCAAGGGCGAAGCCCTTGTGTTGGCGGGGGAACCCAGCCGCCGGGTAGGCATCGTGCTGTCCGGCGAGCTGGAGGCCTACCGCCCGGCACCGGGCGGGGTGCGCATCCCCATTGCCCGGGTAGAGCCGGGCGGGGTGTTCGGGGACGTGCTGGGCGGTTCCAGCCTGTCCAGCCCGGTCACCGTGCTGGCTGCTGTCCCCTGTGAGGTGCTGCTGCTGCCCTACGAGCGGCTGCTGCTCTCGGACGGCAGCCCCGCCCACCAGCTGGTGGTGCAGAACCTTGTGCGCACCATCAGCGATAAATATTTTTCCCTCTCCCGCCGCATCGACCTGCTGGTGATGAAGAGCCTGCGCGCCAAGGTGGCGGCCTATCTGCTCAGCGAAGCCGCTCGCGCCCACAGCCTGACCTTCAGCATCCCCTTCTCCCGCATCCAGCTGGCAGATTACCTCAACTGCGACCGCAGCGCCCTTTCCCGGGAGTTGAGCACTATGCAGAAGGAAGGTCTTATCGACACCTACCGCAGCAGCTTCAAACTGCTGGAGCCGGATGCCTTGCAGCAGATGGTGCAGTAGCCTTTTGCCAACTATCTTATATTTAAGGAGCAATCAAGCAATGTCCAAACCTGTTCTCTGGATCGTGATCCCCTGCTACAATGAGGAGCAGGTGCTGCCCATTACAGCACCCATGTTTCTGGAAAAGATCCACAGTCTGACCGCACAGGGGCTGGTCAGCGATAAAAGCCGGGTGCTCTTTGTCAACGATGGCTCCCGCGACAAAACATGGGAGCTGATCCAAGGCTTTGCCGCACAGGACGAGCACTATATCGGCATCTCCCAAAGCCGCAACCGCGGCCACCAGAACGCCGTGCTGGCGGGGCTGATGGAGGCGCTGCACAGCGACAGCTGCGATATTACCATCTCCATCGACTGTGACGGTCAGGACGACATCAACGCCATGGACGAGATGGTGAAAAAGTATCTGGACGGTGCCGAGGTGGTGTACGGCGTACGCAGCCGCCGGGACACCGATACCTTCTTCAAGCGGTTCACCGCCGAAGGCTTTTATCATGTGATGAACGCTCTGGGCGCGGATATCGTGTTCAACCACGCAGATTACCGCCTGATCAGTACCCGCGTGCTGGAAAGCTTTGCGGATTACAAGGAGGTCAACATCTTTTTGCGGGGCATGGTGCCGCTGGTGGGCTTTGCCCACGATGTGGTCACCTACGAGCGCCACGAACGTCTGGCCGGTGAGAGCCACTACCCCCTGAGCAAGATGCTGGCGCTGGCCTTTGACGGCATTACCAGCCTTTCCAACAAGCCCATCCGCATCATCACCGGGGCGGGCATCGTGGTGAGCCTTGTCAGCTTTATCGGGGTCATCTGGGCCATCGTGTGCGCCGCCATGGGCAGCAGCGTGGCAGGCTGGGCGTCCACCGTGTGCATCGTCTGCTTTATGGGCGGTGTACAGCTGGTGTGTCTGGGCGTGATCGGCGAGTATATCGGCAAGATCTATATGGAAACGAAAGCCCGCCCGCGCTATATCATCTCGGAGCGCACATGGGCTCCCTACGAAAGGAAATATCACGGATGAGCAAGCAAAGCTGGAAGGGCAGCACCCTTCTGAACCCGGAGCCGCCGGTACTGGTATCCTGCGGCAGGCTGGATAAGCCCAACCTTATCACCATCGGCTGGACAGGCACCATCTGCACCCAGCCCAGCATGGTATCCATCAGCGTGCGCCCGGAGCGGTACAGCCATCAGCTGCTGTGCGAGAGCGGGCAGTTCGCCATCAACCTGCCCACCGAAAAGCTGGTGCGCGCCATTGACTGGTGCGGTGTGAAGAGCGGCCGCGATGTAGATAAATTTGCCGCCTGCGGCCTGCACGCCGCCCCGGGCAGCGTGCTGACCGACTGCCCGGTGCTGGAGGAAAGCCCGGTCAACTTGGAGTGCCGCATCACCCAGCGCATCCCGCTGGGCAGCCACGACCTGTTTTTAGCCGAAGTGGTGGCCTGCGATGTGGACGAGAGCCTGCTGGACGAAAAAGGCAAGCTGTGTCTGGACAAGGCAAACCTCATCGTGTACAGCCACGGCGAGTATCTGGCCCTTGGCAGAAAGCTTGGTACCTTCGGCTACAGTGTGCGGAAGAAAAAGCCCGCAAAACGTAAGAAATAACAAAAAAGGCGATGCCCTGCGGCATCGCCTTTTTTGTTATTTACTTCTCGTGCTTGACCCGCTGGATATCCCCAAGGTCGTAGGGAGTGTTCTGGTAAACATAATAGTTCAGCCAGTTTTCATACAGCAGGTGGGCGTGGGCGCGCCAGCGGAACAGCGGCGGCTTTGCGGGGTCATCGTCCGGGTAGTAGTTGGCAGGCACATGGATGGGCAAGCCCTTGGCTACGTCCCGCTTATACTCGGCATCCAGCGTGTACTTATCGTACTCCGGGTGGCCGGTGACAAAGATCTGCCGTCCGTTCTCGGTGCTCATCAGGAAGGGCCCGGCGGCGTCGCTCTCGGCCAGAATGCGCAGGGCGGCGCAGTTGTCCACATCCTCCCGGCAGATGCCGGTATGGCGGCTGTGGGGGGCGTAAAACACCTCATCAAAGCCGCGCACCAGCGGGTTTGCCGGGCGGGTGACCCGGTGCTCGAACACGCCGAACATCTTTTCCGGCAGCAGCTGCTTGCGCACGCCGTAGTGGTAGTACAGCCCGGCCTGTGCGCCCCAGCAGACATGAAGGGTGGAGTAGACGTTCGTTTCACTGAAGTCCATGATCTCGCACAGCTCGTTCCAATAGTCCACCTGCTCAAAATCCATGGTCTCCACCGGCGCACCGGTGATGATCATGCCGTCGTAGCGGTTGTTCTTCACCTCGTCAAAGGTCTTGTAAAAAGCCTCAAGGTGAGCAGCCGACACATGGGTGGCAGAGTGGCTGGCGGTCTGCAGCAGGGTCATGTGCACCTGCAGCGGGGTGTTTGCCAGCAGCCGGGCGATCTGGGTCTCGGTAGCGATCTTGGTGGGCATCAGGTTCAGGATCAGAATTTCCAGCGGGCGGATATGCTGCGCCAGCGCCCGCTCCCGGTGCATGACAAAGACGTTTTCTTCGTACAGGGCATCAAAGGCGGGCAAGGTCTTGGGGATGATCAGCGGCATAGGATGGTTGCTCCTTTGCTAGATGATCCAAAAATGGCTCCGCGTTCGCTTTGCCATCTTCAGAGGAATCATGATTTTTGATTTCACATTTGTCGCTGCCTGTTGGCCGCGACAAATGTATTTTCACGGGAGGGAATCATACCTTATCCAGTGCCTGCGCGATATCGGCGATGAGATCCTCGGCAGACTCCAGACCGCAGCTCATGCGCACCAGCTCGGCGGGCACACCGGCGGCAGCCAGCTGCTCATCGTTCATCTGACGGTGGGTGCTGGAAGCGGGATTCAGGCAGCAGGTGCGGGCATCTGCCACATGGGTCTCGATGGCGGCAAGCTTCAGCTCCTTCATAAAGGTGCTGGCAGCCTGACGTCCGCCAGCCAGACCAAAGCTCACGACGCCGCAGCTGCCGTTAGGCAGATACTTTTGCGCCAGTGCGTGGTAGGGGCTGCTTTCCAGCCCGCAGTAGTTCACATAGGCCACCTTGGGGTGGTTTTCCAAGAACTGTGCCACCGCCATACCGTTGGCGCAGTGGCGCTGCATCCGAACGTGTAGGCTTTCCAGACCAAGGTTCAGCATATAGGCGTTCATGGGGGACTGCATGGAGCCGAAATCCCGCATGAGCTGCGCGGTGGCCTTGGTGATGAAAGCACCCTCCTTACCGAAGCGCTCGGCGTAGGTGATGCCGTGGTAGCTATCGTCCGGGGTGCACAGACCCGGGAACTTCTCGGCGTGCGCCATCCAGTCGAACTTGCCGCCGTCCACGATGGCACCGCCCAGCACTGCGCCGTGACCGTCCATGTACTTGGTGGTGGAGTGGGTCACGATGTCCGCGCCCCACTCAAAGGGGCGGCAGTTGACCGGCGTGGGGAAGGTGTTGTCCACCATCAGCGGCACGCCGTGGGCGTGGGCAGCCTTGGCAAACTTTTCAATGTCCAGCACGGTCAGGGCGGGATTTGCGATGGTCTCACCGAACACCACCTTGGTGTTGGGCTGGAAGGCAGCGTTCAGCTCCTCCTCGGTGCACAGGGGGTCTACAAAGGTGGCAGTGATGCCCATCTTTGCCATGGTGACCGAAATCAGGTTGAAGGTGCCGCCGTAGATGGTGCTGGAGGCCACGATGTGGTCCCCTGCTTCGCAGATATTGAACAGCGCAAAGAAGTTTGCGGCCTGTCCGCTGGAGGTTAGCATGGCGGCAGTGCCGCCCTCCAGCTCGCAGATCTTTTTGGCTACCATGTCGCAGGTGGGGTTCTGCAGACGGGAATAGAAATAGCCGTCTGCTTCCAAATCGAACAGCTTGCCCATGTCCTCGCTGGTGGCGTACTTGAAGGTGGTGGACTGGATGATGGGGATCTGACGGGGCTCGCCATTGCCGGGGGTGTAGCCGCCCTGCACACAGATGGTATCACGGTTCATACAACATACTCCTTTGCTGGTTTTTTGGTCGGGAAGGACGATTCCCCGCAGGAGAGCTGTCTCCGGCGGGGAATCGAAAATTCAAAGCTTTTTATTTCCGCAGGCGCTTATCGCTCTTGGTGGCCCACAAAGTACCCACAGACTGGAACGCCTGCACCATCAGCACCAGCAGCACCACACAGACGATCATGATGTTGGTCTGGTAGCGGTAGTAGCCGTAGGACAAAGCGATCTTGCCCAGACCGCCGCCGCCGATGACGCCGGACATGGCGGAATAGCCCAGAATGGTGGTCAGTGCGGTGGTCATACTGGAGATCAGGCCGGGCAGGCACTCCGGGATCATGACCTTGGTGATGATCTGGAAGGGAGTCGCGCCCATGCTCTGGGCAGCTTCCACTACGCCCTCGTCCAACTCCCGCAGGCTGGTCTCCACCAGACGTGCCACAAAGGGGAAGGCGGCGACCACCAGCGGAACTACGGTGGCCTTGGTGCCCACCGTAGTGCCCACGATGGCGCGGGTAAGCGGGAATACACAGATCATCAGGATCAGGAAGGGCACGCTGCGCAGAATGTTGATGACGATGTTGATCAGGTGCATCAGCCAGCCGGGCAGGGGCAGGATGCCATCCTTGTCACCGGCTACCAGCAGCACACCCAGCGGCAGACCCAGCACCAGCGCAAAGGCGGTGGAGAGCACCGTTACATAAAAGGTCTCCCAGATGGCAAAACCGTAATCTGCGATATTCATATACCGGTCACCTCCTCTACCGTTACGCCAGACTGGCTGCGCATATATTCCATAGCCTGCTGTGCGACAGCAAGCTCTGCGGGCAGCTTGAGCAGCATGGAGCCGTAGCACTGGCCGCTCAGATCGCGGGTATCGGCGCTGAGCACCGACACCAGAATGCCTTTTTCGGCGGCAAGGCTTGCCACCAGCGGCTTTGCAGTGGAGGAACCGTTAAAGGTAACGCGCACCACATGGTCATCCGGTGCAAAGCAGGAAAGATCCCGCGCTGCGCTGCCGCCGTTGGGCGCCACCAGACGCTTGGCAGCTGCCGTTTTGGGATTTGCAAAAATTTCCTGTACCGAGCCCTGTTCCACGACCACACCGCCGTCCAGAATAGCCACGCTGTCGCAGATTTCCTCCACCACGCTCATCTGGTGGGTAATGACCACCACGGTGATGCCCAGTTTGCGGTTGATATCCTTGATCAGGGTCAGAATGGAGTGGGTGGTGTTGGGGTCCAGCGCACTGGTGGCCTCATCGCACAGCAACACCTTGGGGTTGGTTGCCAGTGCGCGGGCAATGGCAATGCGCTGCTTCTGACCGCCGGACAGCTGTGCCGGGTAGGCGTTGGCCTTATCCGGCAGACCCACCATCTCCAACAGCTCCATGGCGCGCTTTTCCGCCTCGGCCTTTTTTACGCCTGCCAGCTCCATGGGGAAGCAGACATTCTTCAGGCAGTTGCGCTGCATGAGCAGGTTGAACTGCTGGAAGATCATGGTGATCTCCCGGCGGCGCTTGCGCAGCGAGACGGGAGACAAGGTTTCCATTGCCACGCCGTCGATCACCACACTGCCGCCGGTGGGGCGCTCCAACAGGTTGATGCAGCGCACCAGCGTGGATTTGCCCGCACCGGACATACCGATGATGCCGTAGATGGATCCATCGGGAATGGTGAGGTTGATGTTTTGCAGCGCTTTCACCGCGCCATCCTTCATCTGGAAGGTCTTGGAAAGGTACTTGAGTTCGATCACAGAAATTGCTCCTTTAGCTTATCCCTCGATGGTAGATTATCCCTCGATGGGTGCCAGACTGTCCTGCTTGCCGCCGTAGATGCCCATGGGCTCCACGTGAATGCCGGCAACAGTTACCAGATGGGTACCCTTTTCGGCGTTGAAGTTGTCCAGATACGGCTGATGCTGGAAGTAGTTGGTGTCTACCTGACCGTCCTCGACGATCTGGTTGGGGATCACATAGTCGTCGTACTCCTGGATGTCCAGCGTGATGCCCTTGGCGGCAAGGATCTCCTTGCAGATCTCCAGCACCTCGCAGTGGGGAGCGGGAGTAGCGGCACAGCTGACGGTCTGGCCGTTCAGAGCGTCATAATCCACAGTGGAATCGTAGCCGTCGGTGGGGTTCTCCACAACGGACACCACGGAGCCCTTGTAGGTCTCGTCCATGAAGTCCTTCACCTTCTGGCTCTGCAGGGCAGCAGCCAGAGCCTTGATCTTGGGCTCCTCCTGATTGCCGTCCTTGCACACCAGAATGTTGACGTAAGCAGAAGAGCCGTCCTCCATGGCCAGTGCATCGGTCATGGGGTTCAGACCGGCAGAGATGGCGTAGTTGGAGTTGATGACGGCGTAGTCCTCGTCCTGCAGGACGTTGGGCACCTGAGCGGCCTCCACCTCGTCCACGGTGACGTTCAGGGGGTTCTCCTCGATGTCGTTCTTGGTAGCAGTCAGGCCTGCGTCTGCCTTCAGCTTGAAGAAGCCGTTCTTCTCCAGCAGGGTCAGGGCACGAGCCTCGTTGGTGGTATCGTTGGGCACAGCCACCTTGATCTTATCCAGCTTAGCTGCGGCAGAGGATGCCACGCTGCCGGATGCAGCGGCGGAAGAAGCAGTGGAAGAAGAACCACCGCAGGCAGTCAGGGCAGCGGCTGCGGCTGCCACACCGGTAACTTTCAGAAAATCGCGACGAGTAATCATAGTTTTGTTCCCTCTCTATTGTTCTCTATTATGTACTGCGGCCCGCGCGGCACCTTTCCGCACGCGGCCTTGAACGGGTGCATGAAAAATGCCTCCGTCCTTACAAGCCTTAGGCTCTGCAAGGACGGAGGCATGAACATACTTCCGTGGTACCACCTTGGTTCACTGCATCCTTACGGGTGCAGCCTCGATGCTGCGGCAGCGTATGCTGCTTACAGCCGGACGCTGTAACGGGCGCATCCCGTTGCGGGCTTAGCACTCCTGCGCCTCGTCCGCACGGCTCCGAGACCATTTTCAGCTTCCTGTTTCCTGCCCTTTTTCACCGCCCGGGCTCTCTGGTAAGGATCAATGCGAAGGCCTACTCTTCTCTTCACAGCCATTTTTGTGATATTGACACTATAATAAACCCATCGGCGGCATTTGTCAACACCCCTAACGAAGTTTTTGGGTAGGAATATTGCTTCCGGCCTTTTGCCGCGCCCGTTTTTTTGATACACCCTTGTATGCGGCTGGTGCACATGATAAAATAGAGTATCATCTTTTGCAAGGAGAGCAGGCAATGAACAGCAGAGACCCTTTTCCCGATGAAGAGCTGCGCCGCCGCATCATGGATTTTATCATGGCCGCAGGGCAGACCCTGCTGGAAAACGGCGCGGAGGTGTTCCGGGTGGAGCAGACCATGGAGATCATGGCGCGCAGCTTCCACCTGCGGGAATTTCACGTTTATGTGCTGACCAACGGCATTTTTGCCAGCGCCGGCACTGCCGAGATCAGCGAAGTGCGCAACGTACCGGTGCGCACCACCCATCTGGGGCGGGTGGCGGCGGTGAACGAGCTTTCCCGCCAGATTGCCCAGACCGGGATGACCTTAGACGAGGCCGAGAGCCGTCTGGTGCTGGCGCGGCAGCTGCCCTTCCCCAAAGATCATGTGCAGCTGCTTTCCGGGCTGTGCGGGGCGTTCTGCTTTGCCATGATGTTCGGCGGCAACCTGCGCAGTGCACTGGCAGCTGCCGGGGCGGGACTGGTGGCCAGCTGGTATCTGCTGTGGTGCGGGCGGCATGAAGTGCCCGGCGGCTTCCAGAAGATCAGCACCGCCGCGTTGATCACGCTGGTGTGCATCCTGCTGTGCAATCTGCTGCACACTTCTGCCAGCCACGCCATCATCGGTACGCTGATGATCCTGACCCCGGGCATCGCCTTTACCATGGGCATCCGGGACTTTGTGCAGGGCGACTACCTTTCCGGCACCATCCGCATGATCGACGCTTTGCTCATTGCCGCCAGCATTGCCATAGGCACCGGCCTTGTACTGCGGCTGTACACGGTATTTACGGGGGTGGTCGTGGTATGATGTCCCTTGCAGCTGTACAGATCAGCGAGCTGACCGCACAGTTTTTTCTGGCCGCGGCGGGCACGCTGAGTTTTGCCATTCTGTTTGCGTGCCCCCGGCGCTGCCTGCCTTACTGCGCACTGGTGGGCGCTGTGGGCTGGCTGTGGTACGAACTGCTGACCCTGCTGGGCGCAGACGCCGCCACGGCCTCCCTGCTGGCGGTCATTCCGCTTACCATCCTTACCCGCGTGTTTGCCATTACCCAAAAAACGCCGGTCACGGTGTTTTTGCTGACCGGCATTTTCCCGCTTGTGCCGGGCGCGGGCATCTACTACACCGCCTACTATTTCATCCAGAACGAAAACACCCTTGCCCTTGCCAAGGGCATCAGCACCTTTAAAATCGCCGTGGCGCTGGCTATCGGCATCAGTCTGGTGCTGTGCGTGCCGCTGCCGAAAAAGCGGAAATAATCTGTTGTTTTCCAAGCTATTTATATAAAGGAGTGATCTCTATGAACGCAATGGAACTTCTGACTACCCGCCGCACCTACCGCCGGTTTGCGCAAAAGGCCGTGCCGCAGGATGTGGTGGACGATATCGTACAGGCCGTGCGGCTGTCCTCCTGCGGGGCAAACCGGCAGGCGGTGCGTCTGGTGCTGGTGCAAAGCCCGGAGATGGTGGCCAAGGTACAGCCGCTGGTCAAGTGGGCTGGCTATCTGCCGCCGGAGCAGGGCACGCCCAAGGCGGACGAGCTGCCCACCTTTTATGCAGCTGTGGTGCAGGATACCGCCATCCCCGGCGACCTTGCCACCGACACCGGCATTGCGCTGGCAAACATGACCCTTGCCGCATGGGACAAGGGCGTGGGCAGCTGCATCATGGGCGCGATCAACAAGCCCGCCCTGACCGCGCTGCTGGGCATCGAAGAGCCGCAGAAGCTGGCCTTTATGGTGGCCTTCGGCTACCCCACCCACAAAGCCGACATCGTCCCCATGACCGAGCAGACCGGCGTAAAGTACTATCTGGATGAAAACCGCGACTACTGCGTGCCCAAGCGCAGCGCGGAGGAGATCGCAAGAAGCCTGTAAAGAACGGTTTATACCGCATATATTCACACATTTTCTCCGTTATTGCATAAATGTTTGCAAAATCGTTTCAATTTCACGGATTATTATGCACAAGTATTGACTTTTTGTTTTGTACAAACTATACTAAGTGCGTTCCCCGAAAGCGCGATGAATCGCATCCCATCGGGGCAAAGCAAACTATATTGCATAGATTGAGGAGTGTTTGAATATGAAAAAGATCTCTCGCCGCAGCTTCATGGCTGCCGCTGCTGTTTCCGTTGCTGCTCTGGCTCTGACCGCCTGCGGTGGATCCGCAAGCTCTGCTGCTTCTTCTGTGGCAAGCTCTGCCGCTTCCTCCGAGGCTGCTTCTTCTGCCGCTGCTGCTGAGCTGACCACCGTGGAAGCCGGCAAGCTGACCATGGCTACCAACGCTGCCTTCCCTCCGTACGAGATGACCACCGATGCCGGCGAGTTCGAGGGCATCGATGTGGACACCGCCAAGGCCATTGCTGAGAAGCTGGGTCTGGAGCTGCAGATCGATGACATGGACTTTGACGCCGCACTGCTCAGCGTGCAGCAGGGCAAGGCCGACATCGTGATGGCAGGCGTTACCGTGACCGACGAGCGCAAGGCTGTGATGGACTTCTCCGACAGCTACGCCACCGGCATCCAGTCCATCATCGTGCCCAACGATTCCGATATTGCTTCTCCCGATGATCTGGCCGGCAAGACGATTGGTACCCAGCGCGGCACCACCGGCTACATCTACTGCTCCGATGACTTCGGCGATGAGAACGTGGTTGCTTACGACGACGGTCTGACCGCTGTGCAGGCCCTGAACAATGGTCAGGTGGACGCTGTGGTCATCGACAACGCTCCCGCACAGGAGTTCGTGGCTGCCAACCCCGGCCTGAAGGTGCTGGATACCAGCTACGCCGAGGAGGATTACGCCATCGGCATGGCAAAGGGTTCTGCTTTGGAGGACGCTGTCAACAAGGCTCTGGAGGAGCTGAAGGCTGACGGCACTCTGCAGGCCATCGTGGACAAGTACATCAACGCAAACTAAGCTGCGTGCCTTGTACCATTCCTGTACCCAAGGAGGCGCCCCGCTCCGGGGCACCTCTTTTTTTAGAAAAAAGTGGTTACAATTTATTGACAAACAGAAAGTGAGGATGTGAATGGCTGCGCAATACGAACTGCTCAAAGAGCTGCTCAACAGCGGCACAAAGCTAAGCTTTGGACAGGATTTCTTTTTTAAGTTTTATCAGGCCTTTCTGCTGAAGGACCGCTGGATGCAGTACATCAACGGTGTGGGCACCACCCTGCTGGTCACCGCACTGGCGCTGGCGCTGGGCGTGGTGCTGGGCAGCGTGGTGGCACTGGTGCGCGTGACCCACGACCAGCAGCGCCCCGGCCACAAAAACGCGGTACTGGGCTTTTTTAACGCGGTGTGTCAGCTGTACACCACCATCATCCGCGGCACGCCCATGATGGTGCAGCTGCTGATCATGAGCATGGTCATTTTTTCCAACAGCCGCAACTTTACTATGGTTGGTGCACTGACCTTGGGCATCAACTCCGGCGCGTATGTATCCGAGATCATCCGCGGCGGCCTGATGGCTGTGGACCCCGGCCAGATGGAAGCCGGACGCAGCCTTGGCCTGAACTACATGACCACCATGGTGGTCATCATCATCCCGCAGGCCATCCGTGCGGTGCTGCCTGCACTGGGCAACGAGTTCATCGTCCTGCTCAAGGATACTTCCCTGATCACCACCATCGGCGGCAAGGAGTTGCTGTATGCGGCACAGGGCATTATGAACCGTACCTATGAAGCCATGTTCCCCCTGCTGGGCGTTGCACTGATCTACCTGATCCTTGTTATGCTGTTTACATGGCTGCTGAGCAAGTTTGAGAGGAGGCTGGCACAAAGTGACCGATAAGATTTTGGAAGTACGCGGCCTGACCAAGACCTATGGCGGCGTAAAGAAGCGCGGCGCAAAAACTGTCTCTTATACACATCTGACGCTGCCGACGAATAGAGAGGTGTAGA